>Ga0114994_10000225_pt1 | contig 34765 bp, 30 predicted proteins | sample ArcticOcean_MG_C_9_FD_87043 | JGI IMG/M metagenome (GOLD analysis project Ga0114994, IMG submission 87043) | Marine microbial communities from western Arctic Ocean - ArcticOcean_MG_CB2_152 | ecosystem: Environmental > Aquatic > Marine > Oceanic | place: Arctic Ocean: Canada Basin | collected...
CGGTGGGGGTCGGTGGATACCGTCCGGAACTCTTTGAACGAACGTGCCATCGCGCGCACGTCGGTCCATTTTTTTTCCAATCAAAATACCAAGGGACAGGCGCTGCCCAGTGTCTTATGTCAGGCGTTATTCAAGAAGCGCGCGCCGCCAAAGTCGCGCAACTTGAGCTCTTTGTAGATACAGAAAATTATCGTGCCATCCGATTTTATGAAAAACACGGATTTAAATGGGTTGCGACACATCCAGATGGTGTCCGGATAGGCGCGCAATCACGCGATGACTATTTTTACTGCCTTAGATTGGGCTCATAGCTGCACAGCTGTTCTCAGATCGGGTGCAACAGCCCACTAACGCTGGTCTCAACAGCCCGCGCATAGCTATCTGAAATCTTGGATAACTCGTCAAAATATAACTTAAAAATCAAGGCCCTTCTGGGCTTTGATCCCGGCCTGAAACGGGTGTTTCACCTCGGTCATCTCGGTCACCAGATCGGCATAATCACACAACGCAGGTTTGGCATCCCGCCCCGTCAGAATAACGTTGGTTCGAGCCGCCCGTCCCCTGAGACCTTCCAGCACCTGATCTACGCTCAAATACTCATAGCGCATGGCAATGTTGATTTCATCCAGCACCACAAGATCAAACTCACCGCCCGACATCATCGCACAGGCTTTTGCAAACGCCGCCTGTGCGGCCTCGGTATCGCGGTTGCGATCTTGCGTATCCCAAGTAAAGCCGTCGCCCATGGTATGCCAACTGACCTGATCTTCAATCGTTTTGAAAAACCGCCGCTCCCCGGTCACCCACTTGCCTTTAATGAATTGGACCACCGCAACTTTTTGCCCCCAACCCAAGGCGCGAATAATCACCCCAAAGGCCGAGCTGGATTTGCCTTTGCCCTTACCGGTATGCACAAAGACAAGTCCGCGATCCGGATCTTGCGCCTGTGATGTTTTGCGGCGGTGCTCTTTCTGGACCTGCTGCATTTTCACTTTGTGGTCTGTGTCATCCGTCATCGGTCAATATCCTTTGTTGAAATGGCATGCCTTGCCGCTTCTGTATCCCATACCGCCAGCGATACATTACCCCAGCGCAAAATTCTCTCGCAATGCAAAAAGCGCGGTTGCATGGCCTATACCCGGCACGCGCCAGTCGCACAAACGCCCAACCGTCACATTGTCAACCAGGGCTAAGCCCCCGCAAGCGTTCCGACCGTCGGCGCAGCAATTCAAGCGTCATCAGCAACGCAACCGAAATCCCAACAAGGATCGTCGCCACCGCAAGAATGGTTGGGCTAATCTGCTCACGCAGACCAATAAACATCTGCCACGGAAGCGTCTTCTGGCCGGCAGAGCCGATGAACATCACGATGACGACCTCGTCAAAAGACGTGATAAAAGCGAACAGACCGCCCGAAACAACACCGGGAAAGATCAGTGGCATCTGCACACGAAAAAATGTGGTGATCGGATTTGCACCCATATTGGCCGCAGCACGGGTCAGCGAGGTGTCAAACCCCACGAGCGTTGCCGTCACAGTTATAATCACAAACGGAATGCCCAAGACGGCATGTGCCAGAACAACTTTGACATAGCCCACAAAATTCTTGCCCATCCCAAGGGTATTTTCCATAAAATTACCCATGGTCGAATAAAAGAAAAACATGCCCGTTGCAGAAATAATTAGTGGCACAATCATCGGTGAAATCAAAATCGCCATTATGGCCCGCTTTGCCGGCACATGGCTTTGACTGAGCCCAATTGCCGCCAGTGTTCCCAGCGAGACCGAGATAACCGTCGCAATTGGCGCAATGATCAGCGAGTTCCAAAATGAGCGCTGCCATTCCGCGTTGTTGAAGAAATCCTGATAGTGCTTTAGAGAATATCCCGCAGGATCAAACCGCAGCATTTCCGGGGTGAAGGTAAAGAAATCCTGCGCGTTGAAAGACAAGGGCATAACAACGAGAATAGGGGTTATCAAAAACCCAAAGATCAAACCACAGATGACCCGAAAGCTGTAATGCCACAAAACCTGACCCGCAGTCAGATAAGGATGAAGCTTGACGCGGTACTCCCCCTCGTGAATCCAATAGACGAACCACCCGAAGAACCAGCCAAACAGCGCCCCAAACAAAACGCCAGTGAGGCCGATAAACAAAAGCCCTAAAACGGCAAGCAGCACAGGCAGCAGCCAGCGCACCACTTTTCGGCTGAGATGGTCAGTTACAATGATCCCGTAAGCGAGGATCATCGAAAGCGTCGCACCAAAGACGATGCCCACCACAGCACTTCCGAACGCCGGTCCAACAAACAGACCGACCAAGGCTCCCATCAGCCCCATGACCGGCAACACAAAAGCAACTGGCCGGCGCGACACTTGAGTAAACACAGCCATGGCGTCAGCCCCCCAGCTTTACATTGTCAATGCCAACAATCTTGTCATAAGCCCAGTAGAGAATTAACACCGCCACCAGCAAGATTGTCCCAAGCGCTGCCGCCAGCCCCCAATTCATTGATTGGAAAATATGATAGGCAATGCGATTGGAAATAAAGACGCCTTTGTTACCACCTACGATTTCCGGCGTGATATAATAGCCAATCGCCAGAATGAACACCAAGATAGACCCCGCCCCGATACCCGGCACAGATTGCGGGAAATACACCCGCCAAAATGCGGTCCAATTGGTGGCACCCAATGATTTGGCCGCTCTGAGATAAGTTGGCGGGATGGTCTGCATCACCGAGTACATCGGCAAGATCATAAAGGGCAGCATGATATGCGTCATCGCCACAATCGTGCCGAACTGATTGTTGATCATCACCAAGCGACCAGTTTCCTCGATCATCCCCAGTGCAACCAAAAGATCATTAATCACGCCCTGTTGCTGCAACATGACCTTCCAAGCAGAGGTGCGCACCAGTAAAGAGGTCCAGAAGGGCAAAAGCACAAGGATCATCAATAAGTTCGCTTGCCGCATTGGCAGATTGGCCAGCAGCCACGCCACTGGATAGCCCAGCGCGATGCAAGCCACCGTAATCATCAACGACATAATTAACGTCCGCTCGAACAGTTTAATCAAAATCTGTCGGTCTTCGGGCTGAAATTCCGGGCCAGACGGAGTTTTCCGCATGTCCACCGCATTGAGGAAATACCCCGAAGTATAGCGTGAGCTGTGCGTTTGAAGGGTGCGCCAGATTTCGACATCACCCCAACCTTTATGCGTCGCGATCAGCTTGTCTTTAAACGGCGCGTCGGCCTCAAGATCCCATTTCTTGGCCTTGCGCGCGGTTTTCTTGAACAATGAGGCAATACCAGATTTTTCATAGTTCAACCGCAGGCCAACCCGGGTATGAACTTTGGCTTTGGCAGCGCGCTGAATGTCACCCGCAAAAGCCGCGTAGACGGCTTCATCCGGCAATACGCCCGCCTGTCCGTCCCATGTTTCCAAAGCAATCACGGTCTCAGGCAATATTTCCGCAACGATGTCATTTTCGACTGAGCGAAACAGCATGGAGGCAATGGGAAAAAGGAACGTAAACAATACAAATATAAGCAGCGGAGAGATCAAGAGCAGCGCCCGGATTTTTTGCTGCCTCAGTGCGATGGCCAAACTGCGCTTGAGCGGTTGTCCATCCGCGGCCAACACAGGTCCGTTTTCGTCAGTACAGCTCATGTCGTCCCCAGTGTCGGTTCAGTCTCACACAGTGCCACATAAATTAAAAAAGGGCCGACAAAGGCCCTTTTCCATTTTCAATGTCTTATTTTGCAAGCCAAGCTTGGAATTTAGACTCAATATCATCTTTATAGTCTGCCCAGAACGCATAGTTCATCAGGAAGGTATTCTTTGAGTTGGCAGGATCTGTTGGCATATGAGGCGCCATTGCGATACCCAGTTCCGCGTGCTTATCAACCAACAGGGCTGATGACGCACGAGTCGGGCCATAGCTGATCCATTTAGACTGATCTGCAAGACGCTGTGTATCAGTTGCAAACCTTACATAGTGCAGCGCGCGTGCTTGACGCTCGGGGCTCAGGCCGGTTGGAATGATCCATCCGTCAAGGTCATAAATCTGTCCATCCCAAAGCATTGAAACAGGCTGATTTTGCTCTTCGATCAAGGCAAACAAGCGACCGTTAAAGGTCGAACCCATGACGACTTCGCCATCGGCCAGCAATTGTGGCGTATCGGCGCCTGCAGACCACCAGATCACATCATCTTTGATGGTGTCCAGTTTTGCAAGAGCTTGATCCTGACCAGCGCCTGTTTCCAGCATTGGGTAGATGTCAGCTTTGGCAACGCCATCACAAAGAAGCGCCCATTCCATGTTTGAAAGCGCGCCTTTTTTCAGCGAACGCTTGCCGGGGTATGTGTCGGTGTCAAAGAGTGCACAGATGCTAGTGGGAGGCGTGCTACCAACCATGTCGCTGCGATAGCCGACCGTATAGGAATAAACGATCTGTGGGATAAAGCATTCTGAGACAATGAAGTCACCAAAGTCATTTGAAGCAAGCGTTCCGTCTGGTGCGTCAGCCAGCATGAAATCATGGTCGATTTCCATCGCAAGACCTTCGTCGCAAAGCTGCATGGCCGGTCCGGCTTCAACGTCAACAACGTCCCAGGTCACATTGCCTGCCTCGTTCATGGCCCGCAATTTTGGAACCGCTGTACCGGCACTATCATCATTGATGATCGTGACACCCGTATTAACCGAATAGGGCTCGTGATAGGCTTTAAGTTGTGATTTTGAATAAGCACCGCCCCATGACACGATGGTCATTTCCTCTGCAAGTGCAGATCCTGCCACCAGCGAAAGTGCCGCTGTTGCCAAAACAGTTTTTGTAAATTTCATTACATTCTCCCATGTCGCCCGTTTTTGGAGAAGAGGATCCGTGTTACGGGCAAAACAACGGATACGTCTTAAGTCACGTTCCAGAAGGAACGTGCTATTTCTTTCACCGCTCATGCGTCAAGCGCGCGGCAATCCGACGGCAGCCAGCCGATTTCGATCTGGGCACCGGGTTCCAACCGCACCTGATCGGGCGCATTGCGGGTCTTGACGATAAACTCATCATTACCAGCCACACGTAACCGGGTTCGGAAAATGTCCCCCATATATATAAACTCAAGGACTTCTGCTGTCAGCGTATGCGCCCCTTCTTGCAGGCGCTCCTTGTTGAACTCAACCCGTTCGGGCCGGATAGACACCCGCGTCCGTTCGCCAGCCTTGCTGACATTGACCGGGTTGCAATCGATCAATTTGCCATCGTCAAGTTGTACCAGCGCCATGCCGTTGGTGATCTCTTTCACCACACCTTCAAGGGTGTTGTTTTCACCGATGAACTGCGCGACGAAACTGTTTTTGGGTGACTCATATAATTCTGCTGGCGGCGCCAATTGCTGAATGCGGCCATCATCAAACACCGCGACCCGGTCAGACATGGTCAGCGCCTCGGTCTGGTCATGGGTCACATAGACCACTGTGATGCCCAGATTATCGGCAATGCGCTTGATCTCAAACTGCATATGTTCGCGCAGTTGCTTGTCTAGCGCGCCCAGCGGCTCATCCATCAACACCAACTCGGCCTCAAACACCAGGGCCCGCGCCAGCGCTACACGCTGTTGTTGGCCCCCTGACAATTGCGCCGGTCGCCGACCACCAAACGCGCCCATCTGCACCATTTCCAATGCCCGCTTGACCTTGGCCTCGCGTTCGGTCTTCGGTATTTTACGCACCTCAAGTGGAAACGCCAGGTTCTCAGCGACAGTCATATGAGGAAACAGCGCATAGTTTTGAAACACCATCCCGATACCGCGCTTATGCGGCGGGATATTATTGATAGACACCCCATCGAGCATAATGTCGCCATGGGTTGCGGTCTCAAAACCGGCCAACATCATCAAGCAAGTGGTCTTGCCCGATCCCGATGGGCCCAGCATTGTCAGAAATTCGCCTCTCGGCATAGCAAGATTAAGATCTTTCACGACAAGGGAAATGCCGTCATAACTTTTCTGCACACGCTCAAACTGAACGAAAGCGTCGGACGCGGTCTTCATGTTTGCCAATAACTGGCTCCCTATTCTCTTTCTTCAGCCTGACTTCCGTCAGTTAAACTGCTTCCTAGACGGGAAGCCCCAACGTTTGCAATGTTTTTTAACGGAATTAGTCCTCTTAGACAGATATTTAATCATACTTTTTGCCCAAAAACGAATTGTTAGCGCAAACCACATTACCGCAACTCCAACAGAGCTTTTAACAATTCAACCATACAAGCAGAGCAATACACATCAACAGATATTTTTGGCCCCAAAGACGCCCAACTGCTGCTTTAAAGGGGCTGTACCAAACAAGCCCATGGAGTTTAATGCGAAAGTACCCGGTGAGGACCCATCAGATGATTCGCAAAAACCTGCCCTTTAGCGCACCAGAATACCAACGCCGGCTTTGCAAAACGCGGCAGGCCATGCAGGCTGCTGGGTTGGACATGCTGTTTATCACTGATCCGTCAAATATGGCCTGGCTCACCGGATATGATGGCTGGTCTTTTTATGTCCACCAAGGGGTGATTGTGCCCGCAGACTCCGATCCGGTTTGGTGGGGACGGTCGCAAGATGCCAACGGAGCGTTGCGCACGGTGTGGATGTCGGATGACCGCATACACGGTTATGCGGATCATTATGTACAATCCACCGAGCGCCATCCAATGCAGGATCTGGCCAAACGGTTACAAAATTATAGGGCGGGCAGCAAACGCATCGGGGTTGAGTTGGATAACTATTATTATTCTGCCAAGGCTCATCAAGTACTGTGTGAAACTTTGGCCACAATTTCGCCTGACATTACGCTTCAAGATGCAACCGCCTTGGTCAACTGGCAGCGCGGCATAAAGTCTGACGAAGAAATTGTCTTTATGCGCAAGGCTGCGCGGATATCGGAAAAAATCATCGATGGCCTGTTTACACGTGTCGAACCTGGCATTGCAAAAAACGACATCGTGGCCGAAGTCTATGGCGACGCGCTGCGCGGCGTTGATGACGTTTGGGGCGATTACCCGGCGATTGTGCCGCTGCTGCCGTCTGGCAGTGATGCGGCCGCACCACACCTGACATGGGATGGAACAGCATTTAAGACCGGCGAGGCAACATTTTTCGAAATTTCGGGCTGTTACCGGCGCTATCACGCTCCATTTTGCCGCACCATCTTTCTGGGCACGCCCCCAGATGATTTGCGACGCGCAGAAGCAGCACTAGCAGAGGGCCTTGAGGCCGGTCTTGACGCGGCACGCGCCGGAAACCGCGCCTGTGATATCGCCGACGCCCTTGCCCAACCGCTGGAACGCGCCGGTATCGAACGCGGGGCCCGCGCTGGCTATCCGATCGGGCTGAGCTATCCGCCCGACTGGGGTGAGCGTACCATCAGCATCCGCACCGAAGACAAAAGTATTCTGCACCCCGGCATGACCTTCCATTTCATGCCCGGCTTATGGATGCCGAACTGGGGTCTCGAAATCACCGAATCAATTCTTATCCGCGAAACCGGCGCTGCAGAGACCCTCTGCAACCGCCCAAGAGAGCTTATGATCAAATGACCATACTTACAGACACCACCGATATCCTTGCAGATTTGATCAGCTTTCCAACCGTCTCACCTGACAGCAATCTGGATATGATCAATTATATTGCCGAGTATCTGCACAGCTTGGGTGCCCGGGTCGAATTGTTTCCCGATCCTACCGGGGCAAAGGCAAATCTGTTTGCCACGCTTGGGCCGGATATGAACGGCGGAATTATGCTGTCGGGGCATTCTGATGTGGTGCCCGTGACCGATCAAACCTGGTCCAGCGACCCGTTTAAAATGCAAGCCCGCGACGGGCGGCTTTACGGTCGCGGCACCTGTGATATGAAAGGCTTTATCGCTGCAACACTGGCGATGGCACCCTTCTATGCCAGTCAAAAACTGCACAAGCCAGTGCATTTTGCCTTTACCCATGATGAGGAAAGCGGCTGTTTTGGTGCATTGGCGCTGGTGCGCGAATTGAAAAAGCGCCAGATTAGACCCGCGATTGCAATTATTGGCGAACCGACCGAGATGCGCATTATCGAAGGCCATAAGGGGTGCTGTGAATACACCACCCGCTTCAAGGGCCTTGAAGGACATGGCTCGGCGCCCGACCAAGGCGTCAACGCCGCCGAATATGCGGTGCGTTTTGTCGCCCGGCTTATGGAGCTGCGCGAAGACCTCAAACATCGGGCGCCAACAGACAGCCGATTTGAGCCACCTTGGACCACGCTCAGTGTCGGTCGCATCAGCGGCGGCGTGGCCCATAACGTCATCGTGGGCAAAGCCGAAGTCGATTGGGAAATGCGCCCCGTTCAGGCCACTGATCTGGCTTTTGTAAAAGACAATATGCAGCAGTATGTTGACAACACGCTGATGCCTGCCATGCAACAGATACATCCCGAAGCCGACATCAGCACCGAGATTATTGCCGAGATCTGCGGGCTTGAACCGATGTCCGAGAATGCCGCCCGCCAGTTATTATCAGAACTGACCGGTGCCAATGGCGCAGACTTGGTGGCTTTTGGCACTGAGGCGGGTTTATTTCAGGATTTGGGCCTGTCGGCCGTGGTCTGTGGGCCGGGCAGCATTGCCCAAGCCCATAAGCCGAATGAATATATCGCACTTGATCAATTGGGCACCTGCCTTGAAATGCTGACGGGTTTGGGCAGAAAGCTGCACGGCGCATCCTGAACTCCGACAGAACTCTAGCGCCGAACTTTAGCGCCACGTCTCAGGCCATGCTGCGTCTCAACCAATGGCCCGCCCTCACCTCACGTGTGGGCATCAGCCCACCTTTAATAAGCCCTCGGCCTTGGCCTGCGCATAGGTTGCGTCCAATGCTTTGGTGGCACGAGATATCAGCTGGTCAATTTCGTCTTTTGAAATCACCAAAGGTGGCGAAATGATCATGCGATCATACACATGGCGCATCACCAGATTGTTGGCAAAACAATGTTCACGGCACATGTACCCGATAGTGCCAGGGTCGGCGGCAAATTTCGCGCGGCTTTCTTTGTGCGGGGTCAAGGCCAGTGACCCCATCATGCCGATGACGCTTGCCTCACCCACAAGCGGATGGTCGGCCAAAGCGCGCCATTTGCCGGAAAGATAGGGCGCCACCTCGGTCCTTACAGTATCAATGATATGCTCTTCTTGCAGTATCCGCAGGTTCTCAAGCGCCACGGCAGCGGCCACCGGATGACTGGAATAGGTATAGCCGTGATTAAACTCGCCCTGTCCGATCACCTGCGCCACCGCGTCTGAAACAATAGAGCCACCAATCGGTTGATACCCAGACGACAGACCCTTCGCGATGGTCACAATATCGGGACGGATGTTCAACGTCTGGCTGCCAAACCAATTACCGGTGCGGCCAAACCCACAGATCACCTCGTCGGCAATCAGCAAAATATCGTATTGATCACAAATCCGCTGTATTTCGGGCCAATAACTGTCAGGGGGCACAATGACACCCCCGGCGCCTTGGATAGGTTCGGCAATAAAGGCGGCAACGCGATGTTCGCCCAAATCATGGATCGCCTGCTCCAATTCTTGCGCGCGGGCCAGACCGAAGGCTTCTGGGCTCATATCACCGCCCTCAGCCCACCAGTTGGGTTGGTTGATGTGGTGGATATTGGGCACTGGCAGGCCACCTTGTTCATGCATCGGCAACATGCCTCCCAAAGAGGCGCCACCAAGGGTCGAGCCGTGATATGCATTTTTGCGGCTGATGATAATATTTTTATCTGGCGCGCCCTGCATCGCCCAATAATGCCGTACCATGCGGATATTGGTGTCATTTGCTTCAGACCCCGATCCTGCATAAAACACATGGTTCAGATCGCCCGGAGCAAGCTCGGCCAATTTGGCCGAAAGCGCGATAGCCGGCACATGGGTGGTTTGGAAAAACGTGTTGTAATATGGCAGTTCGCGCATCTGGCGCGCAGCGACGTCGGCCAATTCACCGCGGCCGTACCCTATGTTGACACACCACAGCCCCGCCATCGCATCCAGAAACCTGTTGCCGTCACTGTCTGTGAGATAGACACCTTCGGCTGATTTGATCACCCGCGCACCCTTCTCGGCCAATTCCGCCTGTGCGCTGAAAGGGTGCATGTGATGGGCAGCGTCCAGTGCCTGCAACTCAGCGGTTGGCATGTGATTCGTCATCAAATTCATTTCAGAGCCTTTCAAAAGAGCCAAAACCGACCGAGCCACAATGCAGATGCCGGTGACTTTAAAATATGATCAAATTATAAAATGTCAATCGAATCACCTATCTTAATCCGAGGTATCAAAGGTCCGACGCACCTGTTCCATTCCCTGTAGGACATCAGAACGGATCGCATTTGCGGCCCGCTCGGCATCCCCCGCAGCCATTGCCAACAACACCTCTTTATGTTCATCAACCAGATTTTGAGTGCCCACCCGACCACAGACAACCCGCAAGGACGGGCCAAATTGCAGCCACATACGCAGCGCCACTGAGCGCAAAATCGGTGCGTCGGCCATGTCGTACAGCATGTAATGGAAGCTATAATTATGCCGGAGATACCCCTGAATATCCCCCGTGAAAATCGCATTATCCAGCGCTGCATCCGCCACTGTCAACGCAGCCATATTCGCCTTGGTAATATTAGATGTTGCCATAAAAACAAGCTTTGGATCGATCGCCTGGCGGGCAAATATCAATTCGTCGACATTGGCGCGGGTCAACCGCGGCACGCTAATCCGCCGGTTGCCCTGCGCCTCCAGTGCCCCCTCGGCAATCAGCCGCCGCAAGGCTTCCCGAACCGGCGTCATACCTGCCGATAAATACTGGGTCAGCCCCTGAATGGTCACGGCTTGCCCCGGCACCAAGTCCCCGAACAAGACCATATCGCGCAATTGCCGATAGACAAGCTCGTGCGTCGGCAAACCAGCACCATTTTTTTGCGGCTTTATCATCGCCCCGTCCCTGCCCTCAGATTTGCTTTATTTATCATCATCTATCATACCACTTGCCAGATCCACCACCACATGGAAACATTATTTGTTGCCATCCAGCGCAGCATTTGATCAAATGTTGCATATGGCTCAATGAATGCCGCAAGATCCAACAGGAGACTGAAATGAAACACCACCTAATTCCCGCAACCGCCGCACTCGCCTTGCTGGCCGGATCTGCGCTCGCCGATGACGTCCGGGTCTATAACTGGTCTGACTATATCGATGAGGCTCTGCTGGCAAAATTCACAGCCGATACCGGTCTGAACCTGATTTATGATGTGTTTGACAGCAACGAATTGTTAGAAACCAAAATGCTTGCCGGGGGCTCTGGGTATGACGTGGTTGTGCCGTCGGGAACCTTCCTGCAGCGCCAGATCAGTGCCGGTGCCTTCCAGAAACTGGATATGGCGAAATTGCCCAACATCGCCAATATGTGGGATGTGGTGACAGACCGCACAGAACAATACGATCCCGACAACGCCTACTCAATTAACTATATGTGGGGCACCACCGGCATTGGCGTGAACGTGGGAAAAGTCACCGAACTTTTGGGCGAAGATGCACCGATCACGTCGCTTGATCTGGTATTCAAGGTAGAGAATATGGCCAAACTGGCCGAATGTGGCGTGCATTTTCTAGACGCGCCGTCCGAAATGATCCCAATGGCGTTACAGTATCTCGGAGAAAACCCAGACAGCCATGACCCAGAGGTTATCGCCAAGGCGGAAGAAGCGTTTATGGCCATCCGGCCGCACATTCAGAAATTCCACAGTTCGGAATATATCAACGCGCTGGCCAATGGTGATATCTGCGTCGCCGTGGGTTGGTCAGGCGATATCCTGCAATCGCGTGATCGCGCTGCTGAGGCCGGAAACGGCGTTGAGATCGCCTATAATGCCGCCACAGAGGGTGCGCAGATGTGGTTTGACCAAATGGCCATCCCAACAGATGCGCCAAATCCAGACGGTGCACATGTGTTTTTAAACTTCATCATGAACGCCCAGAATATGGCTGATGCGTCAAACTATGTGTATTATGCCAATGGCAACGCCGCCTCACAGCCGCTGCTTGAGGAGGATGTCATCGGCGATCCGGCGATTTATCCAGATGCAGCAACGCTTGAGAACCTGTTCACCACGCGCCCTTACAGCCCAAAAATACAGCGGGTCGTGACCCGCATGTGGACAAAAATCAAATCTGGTGTGTAACCAATCTTGAGAAGTTTAGAAACGGGTCTGCGCCCAACCGGCGCGGACCTTTTTATAAAATGGATATCGTAAATGGCACAACCCTCCGCAGGAGGTCTGTTTTCTCCTTGGGCAGATCCCGATGAGAAACCTTTGATACAGTTTCAGAACGTGACCAAAAACTTTGGAAGTTTTGTCGCAATTGATAATCTTAGTCTCGATATATTTGAACGTGAATTTTTCGCCCTACTCGGCCCATCAGGCTGCGGCAAAACCACCATGATGCGGATGCTTGCGGGCTTTGAGCCCCCCTCAGCTGGAACCATCCGACTGGCGGGTGACGATATCGGTCCAGTACCCCCGAACAAGCGGGCCGTGAATATGATGTTTCAATCCTATGCGCTGTTTCCGCATCTGTCGGTCTGGGAAAATATTGCCTTTGGCCTGCGCCGCGAAGGCATGGCTAAAGACCTTTTGACGGACCGAGTAGACGAAATGCTCAGACTGACCCGGTTGGAAAAATTTGCGCGCCGTAAACCCCATCAAATATCGGGAGGACAGCGCCAGAGGGTGGCCTTGGCCCGATCTTTGGCAAAAGCCCCCAAGCTGTTGCTGCTGGACGAACCGCTGGGGGCGCTTGATAAAAAACTGCGTCAGGACACGCAATTTGAGTTGATGGATATTCAGGAAACGACCGGCACGACCTTTGTCATTGTCACCCACGATCAGGAAGAGGCGATGACGGTTGCCAGCCGAGTTGCCGTGATGGATGAGGGCCGCTTGATTCAGGTGGACACGCCCGACCGCATCTATGAGGCACCAAACTCTGTCTATGTGGCTGATTTCATTGGAGATGTGAATATCATCCAAGGCCGCGCAGATCTGCGAGGAGACCGAGTTCATATCAATTGGGCAGAGGGGCAGCCGCCAATTATCGGCACAAGCACCCGTAATTTCAACAAAAACCAAAGCGTGCATTTCGCCATTCGCCCTGAAAAGATATCAATCTGGTCTGACCGGCCAGAGGCGTCAGATGACAGGGCCAATATCGTGCAAGGGCAGATTATTGACATCGCATATCTCGGTAATATCTCGACCTATCACGTAAAATTACCCAATGGGCAGATGCTCAAGGCACAAACCGCAAACACTCGCCGAATTGCCCGCCGCAAGTTCACTTGGGAAGATACGGTATGGCTGAGTTGGTCCGCCACAGGCGGCATTTTATTGGAGGGTTGATATGCGCCGCCTGACCTTGATTGCAATTCCATACCTTTGGCTTGTGGCGCTATTTCTGGTGCCGTTTCTGATCGTGATGAAAATTTCACTGTCGGAATATGCACTCTCAATCCCCCCCTATAGCCCCTATCTTGATCTGAGCGCGGGCTGGGCCGGGGTTGTAGAATTTCTGTCTCAGTTAGACATAGAGAACTATATCTTTCTGACAACTGACGACCTGTATTGGAAGGCATACCTATCCAGCCTAAAAATCGCCACACTTTCAACCATAATCACCCTGTTGGTGGGCTTTCCTCTCGCTTATGGCATGGCACGCGCAGCGACCGAATGGCAGCCGACGCTGCTTATGTTGGTAATCTTACCGTTTTGGACCAGTTTTCTGATCCGGGTCTATGCTTGGATGGGGTTACTGAGCCAAGAGGGTTTGATAAATCAATTACTACTTTGGCTGGGGGTAATAAACACGCCTTTGATGATCCTGAACACACCAACGGCGGTCTATATCGGCATCGTTTATACCTATCTGCCATTCATGGTTTTGCCCATCTATTCGATTTTGGAAAAGCTTGACGAATCCCTGCTGGAAGCCGCCGAAGACCTTGGCTGCTCTCGCCTTGTGGCGTTCTGGCTGGTCACTGTGCCATTGGCGAAAAACGGCATCATCGCCGGCTGCTTTTTGGTCTTCATTCCCGCCCTGGGCGAATTTGTGATCCCGTCATTGCTTGGAGGATCAAAAACACTGATGATCGGGAAAATTCTATGGGAAGAGTTTTTCTCAAATCGTGATTGGCCAGTGGCCTCGGCGGTGGCGATTGTACTGCTGGTGATTTTGATCATCCCGATATTGCTGTTCCAACGCAACCAGCAGAACCAGCGCGAGGCCGACACATGAGACGAATGAGTTGGTTCAATGTCACGTCTTTGACGCTGGGTTTTGCGTTTTTATATCTGCCAATGGTCATTTTGGTCATCTATTCATTCAATGCGTCCAAGCTGGTGACCGTCTGGGCGGGGTTTTCCACCAAATGGTACAGCAAGTTGTTCCAGAACGAAGCCTTTCTTGATGCAGCTTGGGTCACAATCAAAGTGGGACTTATGTCCTCTTGTCTGGCCACAGTGTTGGGCACGATGGCAGCCTATGTTCTGGTGCGCGGCGGACGGTTTCGGGGACGGGTGCTGTTTTCGGGGATGATCTATGCCCCCTTGGTAATGCCAGAGGTTATAACCGGCCTATCTCTGCTGCTTTTGTTTATTGGGATTGGGCTTGACCGCGGGGTGCTGACGATCATTCTGGCCCACACCACGTTTTCAATGTGCTACGTCTCAGTCGTTGTCTCGGCGCGGCTGGTCAGTTTCGATCGCGCGTTGGAAGAGGCCGCTCTAGATCTGGGGTGTTCGTCGTTTGAGGCGTTTCGCCTTGTGACATTGCCGATTATCGCACCGGCGGTGATTTCAGGCTGGCTGTTGGCCTTTACACTGTCGCTGGACGATCTGGTGATTGCCAGCTTTACCGCCGGGCCCTCGGCAACCACCCTGCCAATTAAAATCTTCTCTGCCGTCCGACTTGGTGTCAGCCCGGAAATTAACGCCCTGTCCACCCTGATGATCGCAGTGGTCACCATCGGCGTCATCAGCGCCTCTGTAACATCCAAACGGGCCAGCCTGCGCCGGCACCGCGAAGAACAAGCCGCAGAGCGTGGACAGGAATGAAGCGCCTTTACGAAGACTATGCCTACGGGCCCGAACCCATCAAAAATTGCTTTTGGGACCGGTCTGTCCCCTTGCCGCAACTCCCACCGTTGAGCGGATCACGCAAAGTGGATGTGGCGGTCATTGGCGCCGGCTATACTGGACTATCGGCCGCATTACATCTGGCACAGGACGGGGCTGAGGTGGCGGTTGTCGACGCCGAAACGCCCTTTTGGGGGGCCTCTGGGCGCAATGGCGGCTTTTGCTGTCTGGGGGGCGCAAAAGCCAGTGATAAAACGCTTGTCACCCGCTTTGGCAATGCGGGCAAAACTGCCTTTCGGCGCAGCGAGAAAGCCGCCGTTACCTGTGTCGCAGATTTGATTACTCGCCATGGCATCAAAGCGGATTGCCATTCAAACGGTGAAACAGTTTTGGCCCACCGCCCGCAAGATATGACGGCGCTGCGCCGGCAAGCCATTGATATCAAAAATGATTATGGCGTCGAGGCCCACTATATCAGCGCTCCGCATCTGAGCGCCCATGGCATGACAGGTCCATTTCACGGCGCAATGACCATTCCGATTGGTTTTGCCCTCAATCCCCGCAAATACGCAAATGGCCTATTATGTGCCGCACAGAGCGCCGGGGCCAAAGTCTTTGCCAATAGTCCGGTCACCAAACTGCAAAAAAAATCAGGCGTTCAGCCTGAACACACCGCAAGGCCAAATCACCGCAGAAAAAGTCATTTTTGCCACCAACGGCTATTCTTCGGATCATTTGCCAGATTGGATGCGCGGCCGGTATTTGCCTGTTCAGTCAAGTATTATTGTGACCCGGCCGCTGACAGCCAGCGAGCAGGCGGCACAGGGCTGGACCAGCCTTCAAATGGCGTTTGACAGCCGCGAACTGCTACATTATTTCCGCCTCATGCCTGATGGGCGCTTTTTGTTCGGGATGCGCGGCGGTATTTTTGCAACCGCCCGCGCAAATAAGGCGGCAGCGCGCAAGATCAAGGCAGATTTTCGCCAGATGTTTCCCGCCTGGGCCGACGTCGAAATCACTGATCACTGGTCGGGGCTGGTCTGTCTAACCCGCAACTTAACCCCCTATATCGGACCCGTACCGGGTTTGAGCGGTGCTTTTGCTGGATTTGCCTGGCATGGAAATGGGATCGCAATGGGCAGTTATGCCGGTGCCATTCTGGCAGACCTGTTACAGAACAAAGCCAGTCGGCACCCCTATCCCGCCGCGTTAAAAACGATTCCCAACCGCTTTCCAGCAGCGCCTTTCCGGCGCCATCTGCTCCATCCAGCCTATGTAGGCTTAGCCTTAAAAGACCTTTGAAAACAGGTATAATTCACATATTCACTTCCCACTTGACATTTCTTAGCCTTTTAGTCAGATATAGGATATTCTAGCAAAGTATCTCTGTTTTGAGACGGTAGCCCGAATGTATCTCTAACATTAGGACTTCGAGAATGCACCAGGCACCGGAAATCAAAGAAATAAATAAGACCATTCTGAGAGACCCTCCGTTGGACCCACGTGATTGGCTTGTCATGTTTTTTGACCGCCCCCAACCGGAAACTATGGGCATGGAATGGTTCCTGACCCCCTTTACCGCACAGGAGAGAAACTGATGCTCGAACGCAATATTTTGCGCGATGTCGCGCAGCCCGTTACTAAAAAATTACCAACGTATCAGGCCGAAGAATTAACCCAAGGTGGGCAAGAAGCCCAAATCGTGCTGTCGGAACAAATTTACAACCTACGCATTACCCGCAGTGGCAAATTGATTTTGACAAAATGAGCCAGGCTGCTTCTCAACGTGGTGCAGCGGCTGTTGGCCATCTGCACGATTTGACCCCAATTGAGGCCAGTGCCGTGCTCTATCTGCGGCTTTGGTGCGAAGGTCCTGATGCACAGGCGAAGATAAATGGCGATTTCCGTATCGGCTTGGGTGTTGAGCAAGGCAATGATGCTTATGCTGCGCTGTCAAGGCTGACACAATTGATTGTGCAAAACGGGCGTCGGCCACTGATGCGGCATGCGCTTGAGTGCCGCTGCATTGGGGCCGACGAATCCTGCTTTGCAACAATGATTGCCAGCGCCGCTGAAAATGACCACGAGGACGCGATGCTGTTGGCCTCGGTTATGGTCAACGCTCAAGTGGCCTCAGTTGCGGCTTGCCTCGCTTTTCAGGTTGCAAGTGCATTGAAATCTATGACGCGCAGCTGTGATGCGATGATGGCACCTGCCCCCCAACCAGAACCGATTTTTCACTAGGTAAGACAACTGTGCAAGCGATAGGCACATCGGGTCTGACATTGGCACCATCCACGCAATACAAGGGTCACCCTTGAGGCGTCATCCCGCCGCGTGCGCGGCCGCGCTGCAAACCCAGTTGCCGCTCGCGCCAGATAATCAAAATGCCTGCGCAAATTACTAAAACAACTCCAAACATCATGGTGGCACCGGGGATTTCGTCAAATATGAAATACCCAATAATCAACGCGCCCAGCATCGAGGCGTAGTCAAACGGCGCCACAACCGAGGCTTCCGCAAACCGATAGGATGAGGTCAGAAAAATCTGGCCCAACCCACCAAGCAACCCCGCCGAAATCAACAAAGCTGCCTGCTGCGGCGACGGCAGAACCCAGCCAAAGGGGATGGTTAACAACGACAGCGACGTCGAGGTGATCGTAAAGTAAAAGACAATTGCCGAAATTTCCTCAATGGGCGCCAATTTTCGCAGATAGACCTGCGCCAAAGCTGAAAATACCGCGCCGGTCAAAACCAGTATTGCACCCAAAGTCGTGGCAATCTCGGCCTCTGGTCCAGACAATACTGTCAGCCTTGGCGATAAAATGATCATCACCCCCGCCAAGCCCAGTCCCACTGCGGCAAGGCGAAACGCCCGTACTGTCTCACCCAGAAACATCGCGGCAAAAACCACCGTAAGCAATGGTGCCGCATAGCTGATCGCGGTCACCTCAGGCAGTGGCAACAAACCCAAACCTGTAAAAAAAAGCCCCATCGCCGCCGTCCCGGCAAAGCCACGCCAGAAATGCCCGATAGGCGAGATCACACGCAAGCCAGTGCGCAGATTGCCACGCATCAAAAGCCAGATAAAAATGACCGGCAACGCAAAAAATGACCGAAAGAATACCGCTTCTCCAGGCGGTATGTCAGCTGAGGTTGCTTTGATCAGCGCGGACATGATGATGAACATCGCAACCGAAATGAGCTTGTATAATATGCCACGAGCCGACGCCATTGGGGTCTCCCTTTAAAGGTAGGTCCCAAACATCGCAACGATCCTGCAAGTATCAATCGCGTTAGGCAAGCACCCAATCAGGCCGAATGTAGTGGCAAGTGTACCCATTTGGAACCCGTTCTAAGTAATCTTGATGCGCCGGCTCGGCTTGCCAAAAATCCCCAGCTTTGGACATTTTCGTGGTGACGCGCCCGGGCCACTTACCACTGGCGTTGACGTCGGAAATCACTTGTGTTGCGGTCTCTTTTTGCGCCGCATTGACATAGAAAATCTCAGATCGATAAGAGCTGCCGCGGTCATTACCTTGGCGGTCCGGGGTTGACGGATCGTGGATCTGAAAAAAGAACTCTAGCAATTGGCGGTAGCTGAGCTTGGCAGGGTCAAAAAAAACCTCAATAGATTCGGCATGGCCGGTATTGCCACGTTTCAGCTTTTCATAGGTTGCATTGGGCACCGTGCCGCCAGTGTACCCCACCCGTGTCAAGCTCACCCCCGGACGGCGCCGGATCAAATCCTGCATGCCCCAGAAACAACCTCCGGCAAAAACTGCGCGCTCCATTACAAATCCTCCACTTTGGTTATATAGTCACCATAGCCTTCCGCCACCATATCATCACGCGGAATAAACCGCAGGCTGGCAGAGTTTATACAATAACGCAGTCCGCCGCGGTGCCTCGGGCCATCGGGGAACACATGTCCCAAGTGACTGTCGCCATGGGTACTGCGCACCTCGGTGCGGACCATGCCGTGCGTACTGTCGCGCAGCTCGGTCACGAAATCTTGCGTGACCGGCTTGGTAAAGCTGGGCCAGCCACAGCGGCTATCAAATTTGTCCGATGAGGTAAATAACGGCTCGCCAGAAACAATATCGACATAAAGACCGGGATCTTTGTTGTTGAGATATTTTCCGGTTCCGGCACGCTCTGTGCCACTTTTTTGGGTGACCCAGAAAGCCTCTTCATCCAAAGCTGAAATCACGTCGTGGTTTTTTTCGTATTTTGCCATAGTAACCTCGTAAAACCTGTCATCAGTTAAGATGGAGCAGACGGGCAAAAGTCAAAGGTTTCTTTCATCCAGATCAATTGATTGTGATCTATTGTCGCCTTGCCGCCAACCACAGCACCTACTCCACAAACCATCGCACTCGGTCTTTCGGTGCCAAACCCAAGCCGGCGGATGAAAATAACCAGCACAAATCAACCGCGCACCTGCGCGCAGGCAATACGCGGGCGACCACTGGCTTCGACCTGTATTGTGGCCTCAAGAAAGACCTCGCGGGCCTGTGTGTGCGCCCGGCGAATGTCACGCTGGGCTGTGATTTGTATGTCACCAGCCCCTGCCGTCAGCGCCGCCTCAGCAACCGCATCGCGCAAGCGGTCTTCCAAGAGCGCCATCGCTGTCTCGGCATCGGCAAGATCTTGTGGCCCAGTTTCAAAATGCACCCGAAAACATCCCTCTGAGGGCGATGTCACAACCCCAGTTTTACGCAATGTCACCCGGCCGACAACCGCGCCGATGGCATTGGCAACCCCGGCATGCCGGGACAGTATCATCTCGCAACCAAGCCGCGCCCCAACCGCTGGATAATAAGTGCTGGCCGAGGCACCAAGCCCGATCACTGGCACGTTTAAGCCTGTATTCAGCGCCAGTAGACCACGGTGTCCGTCAAGCCCCCTTTGCATCAGAACATGCTGAGCCAGTTGCGCCCCTGACAGCCCAAACGGGGTTTCTTCCGCATCAAAGGCGGTCTCTAACAGCGCCAATTCAGTTTGCCGGGTCAGTTGATCAACAATGGCTCTGGCCATAACAACCGGATCTTTGGCAAAACTCTCGCCGGCCCCGGCACGGCGACGCCCGAATAACTGCAGCGCTTTACGCGCTGCGGCGCAATCCCAAAAGGTTGCCAGCCCCAGCACATGACTGGCATCTGACGGTGTCACGCTGGACAGTTGCACCAAGCCGCGCGCTAGCAAGCGCTGCAAAGAGCGGGTTTCAAGGCGCGTATTCAAGACAGCATCAAGCGGCTGAACCCCGTCACCTATCCGTGTCAGAACCGCCGCGTCGCGAGCTTCCAACCCGTCTATCCACCCATCTTGGGGATCCTCTGCCGAGCTGTGGCTAACCCGCCGTACGAAACAGCCGTCATACTCAGCCGATATAGGATTGCCAAGTTGCCGCTCCAATGTCGCATGAACGATATCGGATGCCTCAACCGCCAACAGGCTCACCGGCAACACCCGCCGCGGCCCAAGCGTCACCCCGCTTTTCAACCCCTCAGCAATGAAATGCACCTCGCTGTCGCCCCCCAATCCACTGGTGCGCATTGCAACCGCCTCAACCATTGTCCGGTAAGGCCCGACCTGCGCGCCTGCCGGATCAATTGTCGGCCGCCCGTCGCGTAGAACCGCAATATCGGTCGTGGTGCCCCCGATATCAGACACCAGCGCATGCTCAGCCCCGGTCAGCCAGCGCGCGCCAACAATCGAGGCCGCCGGCCCGCTGAGGATCGTCTCAATCGGCCGCTCCCGCGCCATGGCTGCTGAAATCAAAGCCCCATCACCACGCACCACCATCAAAGGCGCGTTGACGCCTGATGCGATCAAAGCGTCCTGCGCCCGTCCGATCAGGCGGTCAATCATACCGATTAGCCGAGCGTTTAACAGCGCAGTCAACGCCCGCTTGGGCCCGTTCAGTTTTGCCGACAAATGATGCGAGCACGACACCGGCGCACCGGTGGCCGCGCGAATGATCTCGGCTGCTTTTAATTCATGCGCGGGATTGCGGGTGCCAAACTGGCTGGCCACCGCAAAGGCCGACACCCCCACAAGACCCGCCAGCCAGTCAGACAGCGCCACACCGTCCAAAGGGGCGGCTTCGACACCGGCGTGTGTATGCCCGCCCTCTAAAACGATCAACGGATCACCCGCAAGAGCATCAGTCAAACCATGTGTGGCAAGATCTTTTCTATTAAACCCGATATAGACCAGCGCCACACGACCGCCGTGCCCTTCTACCAGCGCGTTGGTTGCCAGAGTGGTTGATAGCGCCGCCATGGCGATAGACGCGGGATCAACACCTGCGCGGTCGATCACCGCCGCAACAGACGCGCCGATTCCCTGCGCCAGATCGCTTCGGGTCGTCAGGGATTTTGCACTGGCAAGTACCGTTTTATCATCTTCCACCAGAACCGCGTCAGTATAGGTTCCACCGGTATCAACCCCTAACAACACCGCCATGCGCTGCCTCCATCTATCTGCTTGTGACATATGTACCCTGTGCATCGCCCCGTGCCAGCCCATTTACGTCATTTTGTAAGTCGCTCAACCGCCCAGCGGGCAGCGTCTGCCACCGCCAGATCCGGATCAGCACAAAGGCTTTGGGCAACCGCACGCAATCTGCCCTGTCCAGAATTGCCAATTGCATACAGTACATTGCGCACAAAGCGATCGCGACCAATGCGTTTGATCGGACTGCCTGAAAACTTTGTGCGAAACTGCGCATCATCCAAGACAGCCAGATCTGCTAAAGCCGGAGCCACCAGGTCATCACGCGCATGATAACGAATTTCTTGTGCCGTCACGGCAAATTTATTCCATGGACAGGCCGCTAGACAATCATCACAGCCATAGATTCGATTGCCCATTTTTTCCCGCAAGCCCAAATCAACTGGGCCTTTATGCTCGATCGTTAAGTACGAAATACAGCGCCTTGCGTCCAATTGATAGGGTGCCGGAAACGCCTCTGTCGGACAGGCGGTCAGGCAGGCGCGGCACGATCCACAGTGATCAACCTCGGCTGCATCCACCGGCAGATCGAGCGTTGTGAAAACCGAGCCAATGAAAAACCAGTTGCCGAGGTCGCGGCTGACAAGATTGGTATGTTTGCCTTGCCAGCCCAGCCCCGCTGCCTGCCCGAGTGGCTTTTCTGGCACTGGGGCAGTGTCAACAAAGACTTTCACCTCGCCGCCACCCTCGGCAATCAACCAGCGTGCCAGCCGTTTGAGCCGCTTTTTAACCGTATCATGGTAGTCGCGGTTTTGGGCATAGACCGAGATGGCACCCGTCTCGGGCTGTGCGAGAGTATCACGCGGATCATGCTTTGGCGTATAGCTTTCGGCCAACATAATCACCGTGCGCGCCGCCGGCCACAGGACCTGCGGGGCTGCGCGCCAATGGGTCCGCTCTTCTAACCAGGACATCTGGCCGTGATAGCCCCGCGCCAGAAAAGACGCCAACTGTTCGGGCACCTGTGGCACATCCCACGGGCGGCATAGGCGGCAGGCGGAAAATCCTTGATCTTTTGCCTGATCAATCAAACGGTTTTTGAGCGTCAAAGGTGCCATGGGCCTATGCTAGACTCTGAGCGTTAAAAATCCAAATCAGCATAATGCGACGGCTGCGGGAAGCCCGGAACTTGGTCAGCCAGAATCGAGCGGAAGGCCGGGCGAGATTTGATCTTGGCATACCAATCCTTGAGGGCTTTGGACCGATGCCAATCAACATCAGATATATAATCCAGCGCCGAAAGATGCGCTGCAGCCGCAAAATCTGCCAAGCTCATCAAATCGCCAGCCAGCCAGCTCCTTTGCTCCAACAGCCATGCAATATAATCAAGATGATATTTTATCTTTTTTGCGCCATCCTTGACGTTCTTACTATCGGGATAGCCTTGCCCCATGATCTTTTTAGTCACCCGTTCATAGACCAGCTTAGAGGTCACATCGCGGTGAAATTTATCATCAAACCACCCCACAAGACGCCGGACCTCATAGCGTTGGTGAATATCAACTGGCATAAGCGACGGATTGGGATATTTTTCTTCAAGATATTCGCAGATCGCGGCACTCTCGGACATGATCTTTCCGTCAATTTCCAAAACCGGAACTTTTGCAGCGGGGTTGCGCCGCAGAAAGCTGGGGTCCCGTTCCCAATAGCGCTCCTCAATCAATTCACACTCGATGCGCTTCTCGGCCAATATCAGGCGGACCTTGCGACAGTAGGGGGACATTGCGATATGATAAAGACGGGCCATCGGGCGGAGATTCCACTTTTTTTTATTCTGCCCCATCAATGCCCTGCAAACCAAAAGTTTTCAATCCTCGAAACAGGCTGATCTTTGATCCTTAAGAATAGTTGCCGCACCATCTGCGATGGCAACAGCGCGCGCGCGCACATAAGATGTGGGTTGAGAGGCCGAACGTGTTTTTGGCGATGGCAATATTGCTGCAAGCCTCGCCGCCTGAACCGCCGTAAGGTTTTTTGGCTCAACCCTGAAATAATACTGCGAGGCGGCGTGAACCCCGAACACACCCGTGCCAAACTCGGCAACATTGAGATAAATTTCTACTATCCTCTTTTTAGGCCACAACACCTCGACCAAGGGCGTTAAAATCGCCTCAAACGCCTTGCGCACCCAGCTGCGCGCTGGCCATAAAAATACATTTTTAACGGTTTGTTGGGTTAGCGTCGATGCGCCCCGTCGGCCGCCATCGGCAAGCGCGGTACGAATCGCCGCAAGGTCAAAACCCCAGTGCAGACAGAAATTCGCGTCTTCTGCCGCAACAACGGATCGCGCCAAAACCGGCGCAATGTCGTCCATTGGGGTCCAAAGGGCCTCGACATTTCCAAGCCGTTGCTTTTCTTGCCAAATGTAATAGGTCGTCGTCGGGTTCACCCAATTTAGCAGAAAAACAACGGCAATACTCCCGCCAATTATCACAATTAGAAATGACTGCAGCCCATGCCGCAACAACGATAATAGCAAGGGCGCCTCGTCAGGCGCTGGGGCCGGTTCTTGTGACATAATTTCTTTTATAAACGTCACCGCAACCTTATAAAAGCCAACAAAAAAAATACGGCACCCCCAAAGCAATTATCCGGGGTGCCTGTAAGGTTATTCAGCTGGAATGGACATCTCCGCAATCTCCAAGGGATGGGTCATTTTATTAAGCATTTCCTTAGGACAAATCTGGATAAATTTAGAGAGTTCAAGATCCCAGTTTTGCAAAATATCCGATGCGCGTTCACTGCCAGTTTCCGTGGCATGGCGCTCGGTCAATTCCTTCAACTGGTCTTGCCAATGAGAGACCGTCACTGGGCAACTCACCAGCGTTTCCATGTTCAGACGCGAGGTTGCAACACCATCGGGATCATACAGATAGGCCATACCACCGGTCATGCCCGCCCCAAAGTTGGCACCTATAGATCCAAGGATAACCGCGACACCGCCAGTCATATACTCGCACCCGTTTGAGCCACAGCCCTCGATCACCACATGCGCACCAGAATTACGCACCGCAAATCTTTCGCCAGCGCGGCCGGCAGCAAACAGATACCCCGCGGTTGCCCCATAGAGCACTGTGTTTCCGATAATCGTATTCTGAGCCGCAACCAAACGGCTTGCCAAAGCCGGCCGCACCACAATCATCCCACCAGACAGGCCTTTACCAACATAATCGTTGGCATCACCTGACACCTCAAGCTTTAGCCCGCGGGTTGCAAAAGCTCCAAGCGACTGGCCAGCGCTGCCAGACAGCTTGATCGTCAGATGATTGTCTTGGAGACTGTTATTCATCCCGAATTTTTTCACGATATGGCTCGAGACCCGCGTTCCCACCGTCCGATGGGTGTTTTGCACTGCATAAGACAGCTGCATTTTTTCACCATCATTGAGAAACCGCGCCGCATCAGAAACAATTTCAGCATCCAGCGTATCGGGAACCTCGGTGCGGGTTTTGCTGCGATCATAGACCAGCTTGTTGGACCCATCGACCTTGATCAACAGCGGATTGAGGTCCAAATCATCAAGGTTATCCGCCCCACGACTGACCTGCGACAGCAGATCTGCCCGCCCGATCACATCACTGAGAGACCGCGCACCAATCGAAGCCAAGATCTCACGGACCTCTTGGGCATAGAACGTGATCAGGTTGACCACCTTATCTGCAGAGCCGGTGAACTTGTCGCGCAGCTCTTGATTTTGCGTACACACTCCGACCGGACAAGTGTTGGACTGGCATTGGCGTACCATGATACAGCCCATCGCGATCAAGGCAGCAGTGCCGATACCGTATTCTTCGGCGCCCATCATCGCCGCCATCACGATATCGCGGCCCGTGCGCAGCCCGCCATCTGTGCGCAGCGTCACCCGCCCGCGCAGATTGTTCATCGCCAGCACTTGATGCGCCTCAGTCAGACCCATTTCCCATGGCAGGCCGGCAAATTTGATCGAGGTTGCCGGCGACGCGCCGGTGCCACCGTTATGACCTGAAATCAGGATCACGTCAGCTTTGGCTTTGGCCACACCCGCTGCAATCGTGCCAACACCAGAGGCTGCCACCAGCTTTACTGTCACTTTGCAACGCGGGTTGATCTGTTTCAGATCGTAAATCAGCTGCGCCAGATCTTCGATGGAATAAATATCGTGATGCGGAGGTGGGGAAATCAACGTGACCCCTTTGGTCGAATGACGCAACCGCGCAATCAGATCGGTGACCTTCATTCCGGGCAATTGTCCGCCTTCGCCTGGCTTTGCACCCTGTGCGACTTTGATCTCCAGCTCTTCGCATTGGTTGAGATATTCCGCCGTCACACCAAAGCGTCCCGACGCCACCTGTTTGATCTTGGCAGAGGGGTTGTCACCGTTGGGTTCTGGCACAAAATGCGCAGGATCTTCACCGCCTTCGCCGCTGTCGGATTTCGCCCCAATCCGGTTCATCGCCACGTTGAGGGTTTTATGCGCCTCTGGGCTCAGCGCTCCAAGGCTCATACCTGGCGTGACAAACCGCTGGCGGATCGCGGTGATGCTTTCGACCTCTTCCAATGGCACCGGAGCACCCAAAGCTTTGAAATCCATCAGATCGCGCAGATGGATGGGTGGACTGGCCTGCATGCGGCCGGCATATTTTTTCCACAGCTCATAACTGGCCGAATTACAGGCCGATTGCATCATGTGCATGGTCTGGGCCTGCCAGGCATGGGTCTCACCAGTCCGGCGCGATTTGTAAAAACCGCCAATCGGCAACACGTCGGTACCGCTTGTCCATCCAAGGGCATGGATCTCTTTCGCTTTATTCTGGATACCACTGACACCAATACCCGAGATCCGGCTGGTCATACCGGGAAAATATTCCGCACACATCGCCCGCGACAGACCAATAGCTTCAAAGTTCAGCCCGCCTCTGTAAGAAGACACCACGGAAATACCCATCTTGGCCATAATCTTTAACAGACCCTGATCGATCGCTGTCTTATAGCGGTTGACCACCTCGGTCAGCGGACCATCCAACAAGCCACGATCGATGCGCTGCGCCAGAGAATCCTCAGCCAGATAGGCGTTGACCACCGTGGCGCCTGCACCCACCAGCACGGCAAAATAATGCGGATCGACACATTCAGCCGCCCGCACGTTCAGCGAACAAAACGTCCGCAGTCCCTTGGTGGTCAGATGGCTGTGTACCGCTGATGTCGCAAGGATCATCGGCATGGACACTTTTTCAGAATCAGAATGATGGTCGGTCAGCACCAGATGCCCCACGCCCGAACGCACCGCATCTTCTGCCTCGGCGCGAATGCGGGCCAAGGCGACCTGCAATGCATTGGGACTGGCATCCGCGGGGAAGGTACAATCGATCTCGGCCAGGTCTGCATTAAAATGGCGTGTCAACTCATCCCATTGCGCATTGCCGACAAACGGGCTGTCAAGCACCAGTATTTCGGTCTGGGAGCTGCTTTCATCCAGTACGTTTTTAAGGTTTCCAAAGCGGGTCTTAAGGCTCATCACCCGAAACTCACGCAGGCTGTCGATCGGGGGATTGGTGACTTGCGAAAAGTTCTGACGGAAGAAATGCGACAGCGGACGGTAGGTTTTTGACAACACGGCGCTGGGGGTATCATCGCCCATTGAGGCCAATGTTTCTTTGCCGTCCTCAGCCATCGGTGCAAGGATCTGCTCAAGCTCTTCGATCGAATATCCCGCCGCGATCTGTCGCTTGCGCAACTCGGCGCCCGTAAACATAGGCGCCTCGATGATCTTGGCCAAATCGCTGTCCAGTTCGGTAATCCGCCCGACCCATTCACCAAATGGCTGGCTCGCCGCCAATTTATCCTTGATCTCTGTGTCGTGATACAAACGACCTTCCTGCATATCGACCGACAGCAACTGACCCGGGCCAAGCGCGCCCTTTTCAAGGACATTCGCCTCATCGATGGGTACCATGCCAGCCTCTGATCCTGCGATCAGCAAACCATCACCGGTCACCACATACCGCATGGGGCGCAGGCCGTTGCGATCCAGACCGGCGCAAACCCAGCGCCCGTCGGTCATCGCCAAAGCTGCCGGGCCGTCCCAAGGTTCAATCACTGAATTGCAGTAAGAATACATGTCACGCCATGCATCTGGCAACTCAATCGCCTGTTTGGACCAACTTTCAGGGATCAGCATGGTTTTGGCCATTGGCGCATTGCGCCCAGCACGCACCAACATTTCAAACACCGCATCTAGGGCCGCAGAATCTGACGAGCCGTTGGGGATAATTGGCTTGATGTCATCTGCCATGGCTCCGAACTCGGCCGAGGCCATCTTGATCTCGTGGCTTTTCATCCAGTTGATGTTGCCCTTCAGAGTATTGATCTCGCCATTGTGCGCGAGCATGCGGAAAGGTTGCGCCAACCACCATTGCGGAAAGGTGTTGGTCGAATAGCGCTGGTGATAAATCGCAAAGGCTGATTTGAAGCGCTTATCCATCAAATCGGGATAGAACACCGCCACTTGCTCGGCCAGCATCATACCCTTGTAGATGATCGACCGACAGCTCAATGACGCAATATAAAGCCCTTGCACGCCAGCATTTGCGGCAGCTTTTTCGATGCGACGACGAATCACGTATAGCTCGCGCTCAAAGGTTTGTTTATCAACACCCTTGGAGTTTGAGATCAAAATTTGTTCAATTTCAGGGCGTGTGGCATTAGCTTTTTCGCCCAGACACTCGACATCAACCGGCACATGGCGCCAGCCAAAGATGTAATAGCCCATACGCAGGACCTCAGTCTCGACGATGGTACGGCAGGTTTCTTGTGCCCCAAAATCATGGCGGGGCAAGAACACCTGACCCACCGCCAATAATTCATCACCGCGCGGTTCGTGACCGGTGCGCCGAATCTGGTCTTGGAAAAAACCAACTGGAATATCGATATGAATACCCGCGCCGTCGCCAGTTTTTCCATCCGCATCCACCGCACCGCGGTGCCAGATCGCCTTGAGCGCGGCAATGCCGTGTTCGACAACTGTGCGACTGGGTTGTCCATCAATTGAAACCACAAGACCAACGCCACAAGACGCGTGTTCTTCAGCCTCAGAGTACATGCCGTTCTCGGCCATCCATGCGCGTTTAGCTGTTTCTGCGGCAACCCAATCAGCATCATATTTGGTCATTTCGATCTCCCTAATTCCGCGTGGTAGCACTGCCATGAGGCCCAGCACGGTTGATTTTTTGGTCTTCGATAAAGTGATAAAAGCGCGCGGCTTATTCTGCCGCCATCAGCTGGGTCTGGTTCAGATAGCCCAAGATCGCGTCAGCACTGTCGCGACCGTCTTTGATCGCCCAGACAACCAGCGAAGCGCCGCGCACGATGTCTCCCACGGCAAACACCCCATCAAGCGCCGTTTTGCCAGTGGTAAAATCGGCCTTGACCGTGCCCCAACGGGTAACATCCAAACCATCAACATCCCACATTTTTGGTAGGTTTTCAGGCTCAAACCCGAGCGCTTTAATCACCAGATCGGCAGGTTCATCATATTCGGAACCTTCAATCGCCTCAGGCGACCGACGACCGGTGGCGTCTGGTGCGCCAAGGCGCATCTTTTGCACGCGCACTGCCGTGACAGGATCGCCAACAAATCCGTTCGGTGCGGCAAGCCATTCAAACACGACGCCTTCTTCTTCGGCGTTTTGCACTTCGCGTTGGCTGCCTGGCATATTGGCGCGGTCACGCCGGTACAGGCATTTCACGCTGACGGCCCCTTGGCGAATCGCACTGCGCACGCAATCCATCGCGGTATCACCACCACCGATCACCACGACGCGCTTGTCTGCCGCATTTAAGTCGCCGTTTTCGAACGCAGGGACGTCATCTCCGAAACCAACGCGATTTGAAGCTGTCAGATAATCAATCGCCCGCACCACGCCTGCCGCGGCGGCGCCTTGAGTGTCGAGGTCGCGGCTTTTGTAAACACCGGTGGCAATCACCAACGCATCGTGTTTTGCGCGCAGATCTGAAAAACTGATATCCTCACCGACCGAGCAATTGAGCACAAACTCAACCCCACCCTGTTGCAGTTGATCATTGCGCCTCAGCACAATATCTTTTTCAAGCTTAAAGCCCGGTATTCCATAAGTTAAAAGACCGCCCGCCCGGTCATAGCGATCATAGATTGTCACCTGCACACCTGCCCGGCGCAGCCGGTCTGCGGCTGCAAGCCCACCGGGGCCAGCCCCAATGATTCCAACGGATTCAGCACGTTCAACGTTGGGCTTGATGACTTTCGTCCAACCTTTTTCCCAAGCTGTATCGGTAATATATTTTTCAATTGCACCGATCGTCACTGTCCCATGACCGGATTGCTCAATCACGCAATTGCCCTCGCAAAGACGGTCTTGCGGACAGATACGTCCACAGATTTCGGGAAAGGTGTTGGTCGCCTGAGACAAGGCATAGGCTTCTTCAAGCCGACCTTCTGCCGTCAGTCGCAGCCAGTCGGGAATGTTATTGTGCAACGGGCAATGGGTCTGACAATAAGGCACGCCACACTGACTGCAACGACTGGCCTGTTCCTCGGCTTTTTTAGCCGCATATTCGGCATAGATTTCGTCAAAATCCTGATTGCGAAGTTCCGCATCTCGTTTTGTGGGCATATCCCGGTCCACAGACACAAATTTCAACATCGGTTGCTCAGCCATAACGCGACCACTCCCTATTCTCATTGGTTGTTGGCCTCATATCGCAAACCACTCTGGAATAAAAGGCAGTAAAGCTGCCCTTATTTTAGCCACCTCACGAAGTTAATGATTTCACAAGCGGAAATCCGCACATATTAAGGCCGAACCGGACCCAATATGAGGGGTTCCCTTTGGGATCGACCCGATATATCCGTTAAATAGAGTTTTTATCGGATGCATCCAATGGCGTCTTTCCACCTTCTACTCATTGCCATTCTGCAAGGTCTCACTGAATTCCTTCCGGTTTCGTCGTCTGGTCACCTAATCTTGTTGCCCAAGCTGACCGGATTGGAAGATCAGGGGCAAGCCATTGATATCGCAGTACATATCGGAACTCTTGGTGCTGTTGTCTTGTATTTTTGGCGTGATGTCCGAATGGCTGTGGGCGGCGTTCCACGGATGATTTACGGGAAACTTGATACGCCGGGAGCTAATTTAGCCTTTTTACTGATGATCGCCACCGGACCGGTCATTTTGGTCGGCTTGGCGCTGAAGCTTACCGGTTTAAGTGATGTAATGCGCGGATCAGTGGCCTTAATTGGTTGGACTATGCTGGGGTTTGGAGGGCTGCTGTGGTGGTGTGATAGAACCGGCCCCACCGAAAAGGCTGCCGAAAACTGGTCGCTGCGCCACGCGATCATTCTGGGGTTATGGCAGGCGCTGGCGCTGATTCCCGGCACCTCGCGCTCGGGCATCTGCATCACCGGTGCGCGGCGTTTGGGCTATGGCCGCGAGGGGGCCGCCAAACTGTCAATGCTCATGTCAATCCCGACCATCATCGCCTCAGGGGTGCTACTGAGCGCCGAAGTGGCCACAACGGCGGATTACGCGATTGTAAAAGATGCAGCACTGGCGGCAGTGTTTGCATTTATCGCTGCACTGGGCGCTTTGGTGCTGATGATGCGCCTGTTAAAAACTGTCAGCTTTACACCGTATGTGATTTACTGCGTGGTTTTGGGACTGGGATTACTGGTTTGGGCGTATACTTAAGCCCCGCAACACCAACCCCCGCAATGCAGACAATCTTGCCTTGAAATGTCACACTCAAATGGCTGGTTGTCCGATGCGAAAGGTTTGGCAAGATCGTGTTTAAGTTTTTTCTCCCACACCGTTTTGAACTGAACTCCATTGGGGCCTTTCGACGCATCAAACACGGCCACTTCATACAACACAGTTTTAGGCGCTTCTGGATCGGCACTGGTGATTTCAATCTTAGCGGTGTCAATGACTTTGAATTTCTACTTGCCAAAAATCCCCCTTAGAATTTCAGATTTAAGCGTGGTGTCACCCTTAAGATTTCCATCCACAACAACCCTCATTCCCTCGCCCTTGGTCACGGCCTGAACCACAACCACATAGATGTCTTACTCGTGTTCAAACCGATCATTGGCCGGGTCGAGTTCAAGCGCCTTGTACCACTCCTTGGGATTTGCACGTATTGAGTCATTCAGGGCTGTCAGGGCTGTCAGGGGATCTGCCAATCCCATTGTGGTGAAATTTTTCGTATCAATCGAAGATCTAGCCGCTGCCTCACCCTCTAAAACCGCTTTATCGACTACAGACAGACTGGCCTAACCCACCAAGCTTGCAGCTTGAGTAAACGCGATCAAGTCACTGGTCGTAGGTGTTGGTGATGTTTGGGGAAATAAACTTTGGTCGATTAGCATTTTATAGCTGGTTGCCAGCACATTCTTGTTCCACAGACAGACATAACCCAACTGCGCTTCATTCGTGTTTATAATTCCCTTGGCGGTTTTTGCACCAACCAGTTTGATGGGATGGGTGTAACCGGTGACCAGCACCCAGCATACATAGATCTCATCACTGAAACATCCTTTTTGAAAATCTGGCGTACGCTATTAATTGAGATATATGATCCAGAATATCGCATAACTGATAAAAAAATCATTTTTGATTTTATCAACGTCTTATTAGCAAGCACCAACAAGTGTTTACCATCAAAATGTCGACACTAATCTCGGCAAATATCGCCCTTTGAGCGAAGATTTTGTAAATTTAGATTTCGCTTTTCCGATGTCACAAGACCACAAACCTAGGTGCGCAACTGCGCATGACTGAAAGCAAAATCTGGCACGATAAAAGGCGGCCCTCGACGCGGCGCAAGAGGTGACAGCAAAATTGCAACGGCCTTAGGCCTCATTCACAGGGAATGGGGCCAATCCAATTGCCAACCTGTTGCGCAAACTCGCAAATACGTTTGGCTCTTAACAGTGGCTGTTCATAGGTTTTAAAGGATAAACCGGCATAGCCAGTCCGAAAAAACTGCCATCCTGCAAGCACAACCCGCGGCGACGCATTTGTAGCAGCGAATTTATCTGCTTCAAGCTCGAGAAACTCTAAATTTTGCGCCAGAGCACCCGCCTTCGCAGGCTGATACCCTAATTTAATACGCCCGTGTTCATGCATCTGCAAAAATTCACAAGCCATACCAATTTGTCGGCACATCGAGGGATTATAAACAATGACTGCCCCTGTTGGCGACGTTACGTCCGGAAAAACCTGAATAATTTTACGAAGTTCCGGGTCTGCAATTTCTGTTGTTTGCAACTGCGCGAACGCAGCCAACCCAGACAGGCCGGCAAAGGCTGATAGTAAAAAAATATACATAAGTTTTAACATGTTGGACATTCTCAAATAAGCGTTGAAAAATAATTTAAAGTATAATCCTTCAGGCAAGATTACCCCGCAAAGAGCTAATAGGCAATAACATTCAAACCTGTGTTTTTATTTGCGAGGAAGTTTGGATTGCAGCCTATCCCTGCAGAGGTTTGACCACCAACTCACCCTCACCGCGAGCTTGCATCGCCATAGCTGCAGCATGCGCCGCCGCCGCTGTAGTGAAGTACGGAATCCCGTCATACAGAGCAACCGAGCGAATTTCACGAGAGTCCTCAACGGCTTGCAAGCCTTCTGTGGTGTTTATGACAAAAGCTATCTCATTGTTTTTCAGCATATCAACGATATTTGGCCGGCCCTCATAAACTTTGTTAACCACATCACAAGCCACGCCCGCAACGCTGAGCCAAGCAGCGGTACCACGGGTCGCGACCAACGTCATACCGTTCTCAATCAACAGATTGGCCGCCTCGATCATCTGGGGCGTCTTATCAGTGTCGCGAATCGACACGAAAGCGCGCCCACTGAATGGCAGCTCCATTCCAGCGCCCATCTGAGCCTTTAGAAACGCCCGTGCAAAGCTGCGATCCCAGCCCATAACCTCGCCGGTTGAGCGCATCTCGGGCCCGAGAATTGTATCAACTCCGGGAAAGCGGGCAAACGGCATAACCGCTTCTTTAACCGAGAACCACGGCATATTGGGATCGGCCAACGTCATCTGATCGGCCATCGGCAACACTTCGTCGTAAGAGGCGTCTTTGTAAGGCGCACGATGCGGAAAATTGCTCAACGGCTCTCCTGCCATCAAGCGCGCCGCAATAGAGGCAATCGCGCTATCGGTCGATTTGGCGACAAACGGCACCGTGCGCGAAGCCCGGGGATTAACCTCAATCAGATAGATTTCATCGTCCTTGACGGCAAATTGCACATTCATCAACCCCACCACGTTTAACGCCAATGCCAACGCCCGGGTTTGCACATTTAACTCGGCTATGATCGCGGGTGAAAGTGAATAAGGTGGTAGCGAACAAGCGCTGTCACCAGAGTGCACGCCCGCCTCTTCGATATGCTGCATGATGCCCGCGACATGCACATCAGTGCCATCACACAGCGCATCCACATCACATTCCACCGCTCCAGCAAGATAGCTGTCCAACAAAACTGGGCTATCGCCAGAAACCACCACCGCCGCTTTGATATAGCGTTCAAGCTGGGTCATATCGCGCACGATCTCCATCGCCCGCCCGCCCAGAACATACGAGGGGCGGATCACCAGCGGAAATCCAAGATCTTTGGCAATCTCCAGCGCCTGCGCATCCGTTGAAGCAATGCCATTTTTCGGCTGCTTCAGCCCCAGATCATTGACCAGAACCTGAAAGCGTTCGCGGTCTTCGGCCAGATCAATCGCATCAGGTGTGGTGCCCAGAATTGGAATGCCTTCCTGCTCCAGTGCATTGGCCAGCTTCAAAGGCGTCTGGCCCCCAAACTGCACAATCACACCGTGCAGAGTGCCATTGTCTTGCTCGACCCGCAGAATTTCCATCACATGCTCAAACGTCAATGGCTCAAAATACAAGCGGTCCGAAGTGTCATAATCGGTAGAAACGGTCTCGGGATTACAATTCACCATAACGGTTTCATAGCCTGCCTCTGTCAGCGCATAGCACGCATGACAGCAGCAATAGTCAAATTC
>Ga0114994_10000226_pt1 | contig 34754 bp, 32 predicted proteins | sample ArcticOcean_MG_C_9_FD_87043 | JGI IMG/M metagenome (GOLD analysis project Ga0114994, IMG submission 87043) | Marine microbial communities from western Arctic Ocean - ArcticOcean_MG_CB2_152 | ecosystem: Environmental > Aquatic > Marine > Oceanic | place: Arctic Ocean: Canada Basin | collected...
AGTTACATTTGATTGGAATGAAAAGTCAAGTTTGATTCAACAAGAAAAGGGAAAAGATGTTGGTTTGATTGCCCAAGAAGTGGAAAAGGTTTTACCCGAAGTAGTCATTAGGAGACCAGATGGGATTATGGCTATCTCATACGAGAAAGTTGTTCCACTATTGGTAGAGAGTATAAAAGAATTAACCAAACGAGTAAAAGAGTTGGAAAATGGCTCTAAGTAGTGGATATAGTATAACGGGATTAACTATTATAAGTGGTGGCAGTGGATTCGGATCGGATGCATCAGGAAATCTCACCGCAACTGATCCAGGACAAGGAAGTGGATTTACAGGAACTTGGACTTCTAATCCAGATGAAAAAATTGTTAGTGTAAGTCTTACTAATGGTGGTTCAAATTATTCAAGTGGTAGTTGGAGTATACAACCCGATGGTTCGGCATTAACTACTGCTCAAAATAGTAGTATTTATACAATTGCTTATGGAGCAACAACATTTTATATGAATGCACAAAATGATTTTACAAATAAAAGATTTGGTTTTTTTGATGGGTGGGGTTATTTTCAAGTTTTAACCTATACTACAAAGGTAGGTGCTGGCCCACCTTATGTTACTGGAGTTAGTGGGTGGAAAACTTTTCCACCAGAAGTTTCGCAGTCAGCTCAATATGGTGATGCTGCATCTGCACATCCTGCAGTACCGCATGGAAATTCATTGTATAATATTAAAAGAACTCAAGATAGTAATCCTGGAGCATTTACTTCAATTAGTGTTACGGGTAGTGGTAAGGGTGCAATAATAGTTCCTACAATTGGATTTGCAAATTCACTTTCTATAAATCAGATAAATGTAGAAAAAGGAATTTCTGGAACGACTACAAATTCAGATATTCATGATTTATATCAATCATTTAATACGGTTGCAAGAACATCTAAAAAGAATTTTGATTGGTTTGGTGTGGGCCCAATCTACAATACAAACTCACCACACCCAATAAGATTTGATGAGTTTTACACCTCTGCCTTTGATTCATATGGTGGTGTTGGGTGTTTCTCTATCGATACACCAATCACAATGGCAGATGGATCAATGAGGAATATAGAGGATGTAAATGTTAGTGATGAGTTATTATCATTAACCATACCAACGATGCCACTTGATTTTGATGATGAAGATACTTGGACAGATTGGGAAACCAATACAATTAGTGGTTCGGAATTCACAACTTCAACCATATCAGAAATTTATTTTGATTGGTTTGAAAATTATTATATACTTAATGATAGAATAAAGGTTACACATGAGCATCCATTTTTTGTAAAACACAATGATAAATATGAATTTGTGAAAACAGTAGATTTGATTATTGGTGATGAAATTTTAACAGATACATCTGGTAGTTTTACTTTTGAATCAATAACAAGTAAAGAATTAATAGACGAAGAATTAGAAACAGTAAATATAAATGTCGAACCAAGTGATGTTTATTTTGCAGGGGGAGTATTGGTACATAATGTCCACGACAAATAAAGAATACGATGTATACTATTCCACAGGTGGTGGAAGTTTAGTAGGCGGTGGTGCTGATGTTTGGGTAAATCATTGGATAGAAGAGATTGCACCAAAATTAAAAGTTGTTCCAAAATTAATGATACATAGAAATAAACCAATAGTAGATTGGACTACAGAACAACATAAAGATTTTAAGAAAAAAATTGATAGGGGTGATAGAGGAAATAATGGTAGACAAGTTCATAAAAAGTTAAATGAGAGATTCAAAGAAACTACTGATAAACTTGAAAAGAAAAGAACTTATACAGATGTTTTAAAAACAGAATTAAAACATTATTGGCAAGGTGATGATCCAGAAGAATTTGGTGAGATTTTAAATGGTGCTCGCAGAATACATATACTACATGGTTACTATCATCCACATAGATATATAAGAGATAATAAAGATAAGATATATACAAATGCAGTTCATTGTGATGTCAGTAGTGCGTTAAAAGCACCATTTCTTTTAGGATTAAAAACAGGATTTAATTTTGCTATGTCGCCTAATTGGGAAACTGAAATAGTAGGATATGCTAAAAAACCATTTTGGATTGGAGTTGATAAACCTAAATTGGAAACTGAACATAATGATAAAGTATTACATATACCAAACTTTTATGAATTCAATCATAACTACGATGTTACAGATAGTAATAAAGTAGGATTTGCTTCTCGATGTGAAACTCGTAAATGCCCACACTTTCTTGCAGGTATTGATAGTGAGTTCTTTACAGACCCAAAAGATGTCCAATGGTGGAGAAGAAATATAGGAACTGATACTTCTAAATGGAAAGTTTTTACATTTAAATATGAAAATATAGATAGATTTTATCATAGAGATTGGGGAATATCACATTCAGCTCATATAGTTGAACCATTTGGATATAGTATTTTCCAAGCAATTGATTATGGAAAAGTTCCAATATTAGCAGGTGATTGGTTAACAGAATATGATTATCCATTTAGAGCTTCTAATCCTGTAGAGTTTCACGAACAATATAGAAAGTTATGTGAAGTATCACTTGATGAAAGAAGAAATTTATTATGGCCATTGAGAGAATATTTAACTGAAAAGTTTGATAATAAGGAAGAATGGACAGAAAAAATGTTAAAACTTTACAATGAATGATACTTATTAATGTAATAACATAGGAAAAATAATGTCAACAGCGGCAAATCAAAATTTATCATTAGGAAAATTAAGACGAGCAATCGATGGAAACGATGCGTATGACTCTGCTATGAGTATGTCCAAAGCGAGTGGTAGTTATCTCACTTCGCCCGCACCAGTCATGATGTCTGACTTTTCTATTAGTGCAGTATCTTCCGTTACGGGATATGCTTATTTATGGGAATCAACTTCAGAAACCTATACAATGAACTTTGCTAATGCAGGTTCTTTATTTTTATCAAGAATAGGAAATCGTGGTGAAAACTTTACTTGGACGGATAATAGTGCTATTTTAGCACCAGCTGGAAGTTCAGATTATACATCCGTGTATACTGCGGGTGCAATTTCAAATGCAAATACTGGTACTAATAATGATAGTGATTGGTATCCAGCAGGAACTAATAATGCAAGTGCTATTGTATCGGGGGTGTTTCACGAAGATGGTCAATCAGATGGATATAATGACCACTCAACAAATTATAATACTGCACAAACAAAAGCTATTACTATTGTAGACTCTTATGGTGGTTCACCAAGTTGTTTATTAACTGGAACATCAATTAAAATGGCAGATGGTACTACTAAACTTGTAGAAGATTTAGAAATAGGAGAGTGGGTGTTGGCAATGAATATGCCAGGTCAGATAGATGAAGATGAATCTGATTGGAGAAAATGTAAATTTTCAGTTGATGAAACAGAATCATTTACACAACATTCTGCAAGTGTTCAAGATATTAACTTTGATTTTAGTTTAAACTATTGGGATATCAATAATGGACAAGAGATGATTACAGGTGAACATGAAATGTTATATAAACCAGAGTGGGATCAGAGTAAATGGATGTGGCAATTAGTTCCAAATATGAAAGTAGGTGGACATTTGATGGATAAAAACGGGGATTCAATAGAAATAACTTCACTTACAAATGTTTATGATGCAGATGGATTTGAAGTGGTACAAATTGATGTTGAACCATTGGATGTATATTTTGGTCAAACATTCTTAGTACACAATAAAGGAAGTGATTCGAATCCATTCTAATTGTAAAAAAATAATGAATTAACAAGAGTTTAGGTTATATTTATTAATAGGAAAATTACACAACAATAGGTTATTATGTATCGTGGTATTTTAAATCATAATTTTATAAAACATTTTATCACTACAAATGGTGAGAAAGAAGATGTTCCATATAGATGGAGCCATGGAGCAACAGATTTACATTTGGGGGATGGTATTGTTATATATTCTTTAATTTCATTTCTTAGAGCTAAGACTTGTGTTTGTTTAGGAACTGGGGGTGGATTTATACCACGAATCATGACATATGCAAGATATGATTTAGGAACAGAGGGAATTTTCGAGGAATCTGAATTAGAGTGGGGAAAAAACGGATCCACAATTGTAGTTGATGCTATGAATAAAGTAAATGGTGAAGTTGACTGGGAAGATAAAGATAGTTTTTTTAGAAAGAATTTTTTTCCAAGAGTTATAAAAGATACTACAGAAAATGCATATTATAATTATTTTGTAAAACAAGATATTAAAATAGATTATTTACATATAGATGCAGACCATACATTTGACGGGGTAAAAAAAGATTTTGAGTTATATTCAAAGATAATAAACAAAGGTGGAATTATATCAATACACGATACCGATAAAGTATATGTTGATAATTTTATAATTACAGAAGATTTAAAAGACGGCCAGAATAAATCTGAAGATGATTTATCAGGCCCAAGTGAATTCATTAAAACAATAGATAAAAGAAAATTTGAAGTACTTAGTTTATTCAATCATGGAAATGTACAAGATAAACCAAGTTCATCAGGATTAACTATAGTGAGAAAAAAGTGAATTTAGTTACAATTAGTGGGCACCATGTAAATACAATAGAACATATGTTAAATCATTATAAAGATAAGGTAGATGAAATCTTTATAGGAGTTCATAGAAATAGTTTATCGGATGGGGATTATAACAGATTAGTTCAGATTACAAATGATATCGGTTGTGGAATTTATAAAGAATATGATTTTCCACTTTATCATTGGACAGAAGTTACAAAGATTTATAATGAAATTAAATTATTAAAACCAAATGAATGGTGGATAGTATCAGACGATGATGAATTTCATCATTATCAGAATCCATTAAATGATATAATTGATAGATGTGAAGATGAAAATTGGAAATTTGTTACAGGAGCATTTTTAGATAGAGTTTCAGAAGATGGTAGTTTAAATCGAGTTGAAAGGGATGTTAGTATTTTTGGACAATTTCCACTTGGTGGAATGTTTAGATTTTTAGTTTCGAAGGCGTGTCCAAATAAGGTTGTAATATCAAAAGGTGATGTACAAATTTCGAGTGGACAGCATTATGCAATAATTGATGGTAAAGAAGTTAGGATTGAAGGTGGTTCAGATACTGCATCTGGAATTGATCATCCACGGAGATGTGATTATATGTGGGAGTTTACACAAGTACATCATTTTAAATGGGATGAATCATTAAAGAGCCGATTAGAACAAATAGTTGATATTGATAAAAAATATACTTATGGTTGGGAATATCAATTACTTATTGATTATTTTAAAAATAATAATAATAAAATAGATGTAGGGGATAAAAATTTTAAATTTCAAAATTTAAATTCATTTCCAAAACATCTTTCTTGGGATTATATTAGAGATGTTAGTTTGAGGTTTTAAGTGGAAGAATATAGTTTAGCAATTATAGTACCATATAGAGATAGAAGGAGCCATTTAGATGTGTTTGTACCACATATGGATGAGTTCTTATCTGATAAAGATATTGATTATACAATATTTATAATAGAACAAGATGATGATAGACCATTTAATCGTGGTAAGTTATTGAATATTGGTTTTGATTTAGTTAAGGATGATTTTGATTACTTTTGTTTTCACGATGTCGATATGTTACCTATTAGTGATGATTGTGATTATAGTTATGATGATGTTCCCATTTGCTTAGCATCTGAAATTGAATCATATGATTATAAAATACCATATTCACAATTTTTTGGTGGAGTGGTTTTATTTACTAAAGAAGATTTTTTACAAGTAAATGGGTATTCAAATGAATATTGGGGATATGGTGTAGAAGATTTAGATATGATGTATCGTATTGAAAAAGCTGAATTACCACATGATTTTACTTATGAGCTAGGTGGAGTAACTAATTTATTTAAATATAGTTTAAAAGAAATAAAAACTATTAAAAGTCCTATAATTAAAGAACTTGATTATATAACTATGGATGGGTCAAAAATATTTTCACTTAATATGACGGATGAATTGAGACACATACCACATCATTCTTATTCTATTAGTGTTTGGGTTAGACCACATGAAGAAATATCTGGAGCTAAAAATTTTCAAATGATAATTTCGAGACCAGGACATCATACAGGAATTTCATATAATGAGAGAGGAGAAATAAGGTCTCAAGTGTGGAATAAAAGTAAATTAAATTTTTTAGTAGGTAGAGAAATAAAACCGAATGAATGGTATAATGTGGTTATGAGTGTAAATCAAGAACAAAAGAAAATTTCTATGTTTATTAATGGAGTTGAATCTATAGATACATATAATAGGAAAGAGTTCTCACAAGAGTTATTTTATAATGTAGACTCCAGTTGGTTTTTAGGAAGTTCATATACTAATAATAATTCTTTTATTGGTGATATAAGTGAACTTAAATTTTATAATTTTGCAATGGACGAAAAAATGGCTGTAGATAATTATGTTGGCGAGATAGATGAAAAACCATTTGTTAATATAGATTTTTCTCGTGGGTATAAAAATACTTATTTTGATTTAACTGGAAATCACAATAGTGCTTTAACAACAGATGGTGATGTATATCCTACGAAACATGAGAAATTACATCTTGGGGAAAATTTACCATTACCATTTAGAAAAAATGGAAAGTATAAATCACTTAAACATGATAATGATGATAATATGTTAGAATTATACGATTCATTTGATCCTGATATTGGAGCAAATTTAGAAATATTTTTTGAAGATATTAGAAGTGGTGATATAGATTATAACACTATTGGTTTAAGTAATCTTAAATATAAATTAGTTAAACGGGAGGAATTTCATGATAGACATGAATGGATTAAGGTGATAACATGATTAAATTTACAAAAGAAAATGTAGAGTTCTTAGAGCAGGTAGATTTAATAGTAAAGAGATTTACTGAAACTAAAGAAAATAAAAATTTGATTCATTTATTTATTTTAAATATTGAACAATTATATATTTTGAGTGGCGGAGAGTCAAAGATAATAAAAATGTGGGAAAGAATAAATCATTTTGTTGATGAATTTTTACCAAAATGGCAAGAATCTGCTTTAGCGGAATTAGATGAAGAATTATTACAGATAGAACTTATAAAATATGAGACTTATGAAAATGAAACAAAGTTGTATGATATCGTGTATTCAAAGAGAATGAATACAGATTTAACAAGGGATTTTAGAGAAAAATATATTAAGGAGATAAAACAATGGGCGACAAAAACCTTGAAGAAAGAGGAGTAAAGGCATTAGAAAGTATTGCTGAATCTTTCCAAACTATAGAAGATTCTATTTTGGAAATAGATTTTCCAATGTGGAGTGAACGATTGGAGTGGTATTTAAATGAATTTTTTAATATTGCAAAATCTCGTAATGTTGGTGCATCAGACAGACCAGTATTAGATAGAGAAAGAAGTTCGAATACCGAAGAAAGTACAGACGAAGTAGAAGTATCGGGAGAGTAGATGAAACATAAACTTGGTGTAATAATTCCATTTCGAGATAGAGATGAACACCTAAAAAAGTTTATACCACATATTCATGATTTTCTTAAAAATCAAAATATTGATTTTGAGATTATAGTTGTAGATCAACGAGATAGGAAACCGTTTAATAGAGGTAAGTTATTGAATATTGGGTTTGAACTATTGAAAGATAAGTGTGATTATTTTGCATTTCATGATGTCGATATGTTGCCGTTAGAAGTAGATTATAGTTATGTTGACAAACCAACACACCTGGCTACTAAATTAAGTACAGATGACTATCAGTTAGCATTTCCTGCTTATTTTGGTGGAGTTACACTTTTTAATAAAGAAGATTTTGAAACTATAAATGGATACTCTAACGAATATTGGGGTTGGGGATTTGAGGATGATGATTTATTATATAGGTGTATTAATAGAGGATTACTTGTAGATAAAGAAGTATTTGGTAATAATAGTAGAATAAATTATTGTTTAAACTTTGATGGGGATGGGGATTATGTAGAAGTACCTTGTAATAATAAATTACAAAGTTTATATGATAAAAATTTTACAATATCTCTTATTGGGAAACCAAAGAATATAATTTTAAATGGAAAAAATAAAAAAGATTATGATGAATATTTTTTTATTGCAAAGCCAGGTAGAGATGGTGGATTATCATTTACAAGTTTTAATAGATATAAAGCGGAGATATTCGAATCAGAAGATAACTCAGTTTCTATAAATTCTGAAATTACGGGAGAACATTGGGTACATTTGGTTTTTACTCGATTAGAAGATAAATTATATTTATATTTAAATGGTGAACTTGTAGACAAAAAAACAATAAATGAAGTTTGGGACTATGGTAATAGTTCATTTTATATTGGGTGTGCTAATCCAGATAGAGATAATCCAATGTTTTTTAAGGGAAATATTAGTTCGGTTGGTATTTGGACTGGTGGATTTAAAGAATCCCAAGTTATTAAATTATATAATAATGATTTACCATTAACAAAAAAATTCTCAAAGTCTTTAGAATTATGTTATGATTTTAAAAATATAGTAAATGATAAGATAATAGATTTAAGTGGTAATGATAATCATGGTATATTAAATGGAGCAAGACAAGTAGAATATGATAGTATTAGTAAAAGTTCTATTTATGTACCATTTAGGAGACATGGAAAATTTACAGTATTGAGTCATAAAAATAATTCTTGGAATGAAATGACATGGGTAAATAAAGAAACTCGTAAAAATCAATTAAAGTTTTTCAATGAAGTTCGTACCGATTTATTTGATATGGGACTTGATGGATTAAATACATTAAGATATAAAAAGCTTTGGGATGAAGAATTAAATAAATATAGAAAGGTAGTGGTAACTTGAAGCATAAGTTAGGAATTTGTATTCCATATCGAGACATCGGGGATGGTGTTCGTAAAGGACACTTGGACAAGTTAGTACCTCATTTAGAAAAGTTCCTTGGCGATAGGAATATAGACTTCAGGTGTTACATTGGACACCAAGTTGATGATAAGTTGTTTAATCGCAGTGGTACAAAGAATGCTTCATTTCTTGCAGCCATTGAAGATGGTTGTGATTATGTGGCAATGCATGATGTAGATATGTTACCTGAAGACGATGATTGTGATTATAGTTATCCAGAAAAATATCCAAGACATATTGCGTGTTATTTATCTCAATGGGATTATAATTTAAGAGATGTAGAATACTTTGGTGGAGTGATTCTCTTTACTAAAGAACAATTTCTCGATGTGAATGGTTATAATCCTGATTATTGGGAGTGGGGAATGGAAGATGACGACTTATTTTGGAGATGTGTAAAGAAGGGTTATACACCAACGAAATCTATTAAAGGTTTTGGTAAATCAAAAGCATTATATTTTAACGGTGAAGATGATCATATTATTATTCCACCAAGTAGAACTTTAAGAAATTTAACAAGTCGTTCATTTGAAATTGAGTTAACTTTAAATGCCCAATTACCAGAAAAGTATAAGGAATATCTAATTGGTGATTTAAGTAATAGAAGATATATAGATTTTCCAATTATAAATCGTAAAGGTTGGGATTTTAATATTGGTTATAATAATAGTAGAGCATTCTCAACAACAATGTGGAGTTGGAGAAATGAATTAATTTATACTTGGGCAAAAAGGTATCCAAATAAATGGACTAAATTAAATTTAAAAGTTGATGATAGAGTACGGGAAGTAAGATTTCTAATTAATGATGAAGAAACAGACTCCCGACATGGTACTGGTGCAGAATCACCGTTAACATATGAAAATGGATTAAAACGGTATGGTGGTATTCCATATATTATCGGAAAGGCACATTCGAGTGGACAAGTTGATTCTAAATATAAATTATTTCAAGGATATATTAAGGAAATAAAGTTTATTAATATGAGAGATAACTTGGTGTTACATTATGATTTCAATGAATCAGTAGATGGAAATAAAGTTATTGATTTAAGTGGTAATGAAAATCATGGCGAACTACATGGTGGTGAAGTTAGAGAAGTTGAAGTAAATGAATTATATAATACTGATGTGCCACATAGAAGTTTTGGTAGAATGGATTGTTTGTATCATGATGATGTAGGAATTGTTGATAATAAATTTAAACTTGATACCACACAAAAAAATGAAGAACTTTATAGGTTACAAATGCAAAAAGATAAAATAGATATAGATTCCAATGGAGTTAACCAACAAAAATATGAAATAGTATCTACTGACACTATTTATAATAGACACACGATGATTAATGTGAGGTTTTAATGGAACACGAATATGAACGAATTAAACAAATTTTACCTGGAATTCTTGACAAAACAAGTTCCACTTTTTGTCTTGCCAAATGGCACCACACTACAATATATTTACATTTAGGTGAAACACATAGTTGTTATCATCCACGGCCACATACAATTCCACTTGATGAACTAAAGAATAATCCATCTGCTTTACACAATACCAATGAAAAGAAATTGGAAAGAAAGAAGATGTTAGAGGGTAAGAAACCAATTGGTTGTCAATATTGTTGGAATGTTGAAAAGATGGGTCCTGGTTATATAAGTGATAGAAAACAAAGAACAGTTGCAATTCACGAGGGGGATGAAAATAGATTACAAGAAATTTTAGATAATGATTGGGATTTTGATGTAAATCCTGAATATATTGAACTTTCATTTGGAAACTCTTGTAATTTTAAATGTGGTTATTGTCATCCAAAATACAGTTCAAGATTTTTAGATGAGATTAGAGAGTTTGGGCCATATAAACATTTAAAAAATGAATCATATGATATTGATTGGTTTATTGATAAGTTGTATGAGGAAGAAGACGAGAATCCATATGTTCGGGCTTGGTTCGAATGGTGGCCAGAACTTTCCAAAACTTTATCAATTTTAAGAATTACAGGGGGTGAACCATTAATTCATGGTAGTACATATAGATTGCTAGATGAAATTAATAAGAACCCACAACCAAATCTTGAATTAAATATAAATACTAATTTGGGGATGTCGCCTAAATTATTTAATAGATTTATTCAAAAAATAAAACCTATTATTGAACAAAAGAAAGTTAAAAGTTTTAAAATATTTACTTCGTTAGATACATATAGTAGAGAAAAAGCTGAATATGTACGAAACGGATTGGATTTAGATTTATGGAATAAAAATTTTAATACTTACTTAACTGAAATTGATAATAGTTGTTTATCTTTAATGATAACATTTAATAATTTAGTTGTATCGAGTTTTGATACTTTATTAGAACAAGTATTAGAATGGCGAAAAGAATATAATATTAGAGGATGGTTAAATGAAAATGGGCACCCAGTTCAAAGAATTCAAATAGATACACCATATTTAAAAGAACCATCACATTATGATATGAATATTTTACCAAAAGAAGATTTTGGAAAATATATGGATAAACATTTACAGTTTATGGAAGATAACTGTGAGGAATGGGATATAAATAAATATGATCATTTAGAGGTTGCAAAATTTAGACGAGTTCATGATTATTATATGAGTAATGTAATAACAGATGAATATAGAAAACAAGGTTGGAGAAATTTTTTCAATTTCTTTTCACAACACGATTTACGAAGAGGAACTAATTTTATTGCAACTTTTCCAGAATATGAAAAATTTTGGATTCAATGTAAAGAAGAAGTAGGTTTGGTTAAACTGGATACTTCTGCAGATGATAGAAAATTGAGATTTGAATTACGAAAAAAACTTTTAGCAGAAAGAAGAGCACAGAGGAAAAAGAAATGATAAAATGGATAAAAAAACTTTATAATAAAGTGGTTTTACATTATCGGATTAAGAAAAAATTAAAAGAGTTAAGAAAACGAGACCCGTTTATTTATAAATAATATGAAAAAGTTATATACCAATGGTTGTAGTATGACATGGGGATCCATGCCCCATTCAGAATTATTTCCAATACGAGATGAATGGGATGCATTACCTATATTATCAAAATATAATTTATATTCCGACTGTGTTTCATCATTGGCTTATAATCCTGAGAGCCGTACTAAAAAGTATAGCTTATTGACGGGATTGGATGAATCAATACCAAAAGAATGGGGAGAAGTAAATAAGAGAAGAAAAAATCATTGTTGGCCAACTAAACTTGGTAAATTATTAGATGTCCCTGTTATAGATTATTCATTGGGGGGTGGAAGTTGTCCAAGAATAGTTAGAACAACTTATGAGTATTTCGCTGGAGTAAAAAATCCTGAAGATTATTTTGCAATTATACAATTAACGGGAGGAACCAGAATAGAGTTTTGGGAAGAAGAAACAAATTTATTTAGACCACTTCAAATTCACCATGACGGTAATTTAGCAATGGATTTAATAAAAGAATTTAGAAAATATTATATAACTTGGGAGTGGGAGAGGCAAGTATATTTACAATCTGCAATTACGTTAGCTAGTTTTTTTAAAAGTTTAGGGATTCAATATTTTATAACTGGGTTTTTTGGTGGACGAGATTTAAAAAACCTCGATCCGGGAGTTCACCCACAATCACATAGAAAAGAATGGTTAGATTTGTGTGATTTTGCAGAAAAAAATGTAAATTGGTATAAGAATTTTTATGATTTTAATTTTTTCGATATCCCATACCAAAATTGTTCCGGTGATATACACCCAGTGCATTACAAAGATGGGGAAGGAGACCAACACCCATCAGAACGAGGACATACTGAAATTGCAAAGATTTTTAAAAATTATATAGAGAGTAATTTTGAAACATAAATTAAAAAAATCAAAAACATTTTGTATGGCACCCTGGGTACATTTGTATGTACATACTGATAATACAGTATGGTCGTGTTGTGTTAGTAAGCAATTAACTCAACCCAATATTGATTATAAAAAAACAGACATTTTAAAATATTCAGAAAGTGATATTATAAATAATGAGTATTTTAAGAAATTACGATTAGATATGTTGAATGGTGTTAAAAATAAAAACTGTAGTGATTGTTATCTTTTAGAAAAAACCACAGGACATTCGGCTAGAAAAGAATTCAATAGAGAATTTAAAGAATATCATTTTGATAAAGTTATTGAAACCCATGAAGATGGTTCTATAGATAATTTTGAAACAGTATATTTAGATTTTAGATTTTCTAATAAATGTAATTTTAAATGTAGGTCATGTAATCCAAAATATAGTACTACTTGGGCAAAAGAATCTAAAGCAGATAAAAATCATCCATATTTTGATTATAGTGATACAATTGATATGATTAAAGGGAAAGAAGTTTTTAGTAAAGAAGATTTTTTAAATAGGTTTAGGGATACATTAAAAACAGTAAAAATAATTGATTTTGCAGGTGGTGAACCATTAGCTCAAAAAGAACACTATTGGATATTAGAACATCTTATTGATATAGGGAGAACCGATGTTTTTTTAAAATATTCAACTAATTTATCTATGTTGAAAAGTAAAAAATTAAAATTGAATGTTGTCAAATATTGGAAAAAATTAACTAATATTATGTTGTTAGTTAGTTTAGATGGAAGTGGTGAAAGAGCAGAATATATTAGAAGTGGAACTGATTGGAAACTTATAGAAGAAAACTTTAAGTATGTAAAAGAAAATTTACCACATATAGATTTAGGAATACAATCGGTATTTCAAATGTGTAATGCATTACATTTACCCGATTTCTACCAAAATTGGATTGATGATGGAATTATCAATATGCGCACACTACATAATATTAATTTAATACCACTTACAGGTCCAGAGTGGTTGAGTTCACAAACTTTAGCAAAAGAATTAAAGATAGAAGTTGAAGTTAAGTGGGAAAAGTTTATTGAAAAAAATCATTTACCACCTGGAACACATCAAAGAGTTTTAAATTGTTTAGAATATATGAATTCTGAAGATGGATATATAGGGAAGTGGAAGAAGTTATTTGAAAGCTCAACTTCTTATTTAGATAAAATAAGAAATGAAAATTTTAATGATGTGTTTCCAGAATTAAGAGATTACTATGAGTGTTAATGATAAATTAAAAAAATCTAAAGTATTTTGTATGATGCCATGGATACATATGCATATTTGGCCAAATGGAAATACCTTTCCTTGTTGTATGTGGGATTCAACAAAATCAATTGGCAATGTTAATGAGTTGAAACTTGATGAAGTTTGGAATAGTAAAAAAATGAAAACTTTACGAAAAAATATGTTAAACGAAACAAAGACTGCAGGGTGTACTCGATGTTATGAATTAGAAGAATCTGATGTTTTTACTTTAAGAAAATCAGTTAATGAGTCTTTTCAACACCACATAGAAAGAGTTAAGGAAACTTCTGATAATGGAGCAGTAGATGGTGTTAATATGAGTTATATGGATATTAGATTTTCTAATATTTGTAATTTCAAATGTAGAACTTGTGGTCCAGAACTAAGTACAGCGTGGTATGATGAACATAAAAAATTATTTGGTACACCAAATAATCCTAAGTTTATGAATGTAGATTTATATAGTCAAATTGAACCATTATTAATGGATGTGGAAGAAGTTTATTGGGCAGGGGGCGAGGTTTTAATTACAGAACAGCATTATGATATTTTAGATTACTGGATTAAAAATGGAAAAACGAATGTACGACATCGATATACTACAAACTTTAGTGTGTTTAATCATAAGAAAAAAAGTATATTGGATTATTGGAATTATTTTGATGATGTTAGAGTTGCTGCTAGTTTGGATGCAGAAGGAAAACGGGGAGAGTATATAAGAAAAGGAACTGATTGGGATTTAATTGTAAGGAATAGAGAAAAGATGATAGAATATTGTCCTGATGTTTATTTTGAAATTACACCTACGATAAGTATTATGAATGTTTTTGATTTACCCAACTTTCATAAAAATTGGGTAGAAGTTGGATTATTAGATATTAATAATGTTAGAGTTAATATTTTAACATATCCAGATTGTTTTAGAATTCAAAATTTACCATATATTTTAAAAGAAGAAGTTATTGAACTATATAATAATCATATATCATGGATTGAAAATTATGGTGAAAAAAATAATATAAATATTGGTAATGTTGCAGGTGGAATGAAAACAATTATTTCATTTTTAAAAGAAAGAACTGAAAATAAATTAGATGAATGTAAAGAAAGACTTTTAATGTTTGATAAAAGTAGAAATGAAAATTTTAGAGAAATATTTCCTGAATTGGAAGGAATTTGGTAATGGATATAGATGAATTAAAGAAGAGTAAAACATTTTGTGTATATCCCTGGTTCAATTTAAACAATAATACCAATGGTAGTTTAAAGTTGTGTTGTGCAATTTTTAAAAATGATCATATAAAAACAACTGATGGTAAAGACTATAAAATAAATAAAGATGAATTGGATACGGTATTGAATAGTGATTATATGAAATCCGTTAGAAAGAAGATGGGAAAGGGGAAGTTCGTATCAGAATGTGTTGGATGCTATAATCTTGAAAACTCTGGAATTGAGAGTACACGACAAACTGCCATGAAAGATTATTTGAATGACAACGGACACTTTGTTTGGATGAGAGATAATTTAATAGATAATATTATTAATACTTCAGACGATGGAACTCTTGATGGTAAGTTGTTGAGTTTAGAATTGAGATTGGGAAATCATTGTAATTTAAAGTGTATGATGTGTTGGGGGTATAGTAGTAGTAAAGTTAATAGTGAACGACTTGTTTTATTAGAAAAAGAAGATATACCATATTGGTTATCCGAATCATGGCAAGATGAAAAGCTTGCTGCAAAAGAAAATATGTTGTGGTATGAAGATGAACAATTTTTAGATAATTTTAAAAAAGTAGCACCCAACCTTCAAAGATTATATGTTACAGGTGGTGAACCAACGATAAATAAAGTATTAGAAGATATGATACAAATTTTAGTTGAAGTTGGTAATGATGATTGTTATGTATCATGGACTACTAATTTAACTACTTGGAAACCAAAGTTATATGAGAATTTAATATTTTTTAAAAGAGCAGAAATACAGGTTAGTATTGATGGGTTCAGAGAATCTAATGAATATATAAGAGCTGGTTCAGACTGGAACGATATAGAAACTAATTTTAAACGATTGATTAGTTTACCTGAAAATGTTAAGGTACAAGTTTATTCAGTTTTTCAATTTATGAATATATTTGAATTGAGTAAATTAATATATTGGTTAAAGAATTTGGAATATGAGAGACCCGTTCATTTCTGGCCCATTATTTTAGAACAGCCCTTATATATGAGAACTACAGTTGTACCAGAATCATTGAGAGATGATGCTATAGAAAAATATTTTGATGTTTTGAGAATTAGTAATAGATATTTACCTAATATAAATCAAGGAATTAAAAGAATAATACAAACATTAAAAGGTGAGTGGAAACCTGAAGCTATGTTTGGAGATTTTTATCATAAAGTAAAACAAACTAAAGAAAATCAATTAATAATGTTCTTTCAACATATTTATTTTATGGAGAAAAAAGGGAAATCTAATTTTGTAAAAACATTCCCAGAGTTTAGTGAATTATATGAAAAATACAAGCCCAAAGCTAGAGTCGATATTAGCGGGTGAGAATAAGTATTTAAATGTTACATGGCAAGTAAACGACCAGTGTAATTTTAGATGTACTTATTGTAATCCAGGAAATTGGCAAGGACATAATAAAAATAAAGATACGGACAAATATATTTTATATCTTTTTAAGATAATAGATCATTTTAAAAAGAGAGGATATACTGCATTTAAGTTTTTCTTTTCTGGTGGAGAACCTACAAATTGGGGCCCACTATTAGATATTTGCAAATTTCTTAAAGAAGAAATAGATTCACCATTGTTGGCTGTAAATACTAATTTAAGTAAACCTTTAAAGTGGTGGGAAGAGAATCATCATTATTTTCAAGATGTAGTTGCAAGTTATCATATAGAATTTGCTGATTATAAGAAATTTGTTACTAATGCTAAATTCTTACAAGATAAAGTAAATTATTTAGCCATTAGAATGATGATGGAAGAAAATTTATTTAAAGAAGTTATCGAAGTTGGTGATAAAATTTGGGAAGAAATGGATAATTGTGCTTTTGAATGGGTGCCTTTATTGGATGATTTAAAAGGTGATGCAAAGCCTTGGGAGTACAATGATGAGTGGAAAAGGAATTTTTTTGCAGAAACTGAAGGTTATAAACGAAAGTTTGGTAATGTAGAAATACCATTTGGATCAATTCCAATGTATAGTGTAGAGCGGTGGAGTGATGGTAAATATACCGTTACAAATTCAAATAGATTAAGTTCAAAAAGATTGAACTTTTTTGAAGGATGGAAATGTTTTTTAAATGATGCAATTTTCATCGGCCCAAATGGTGATGTTAGTGCTGGTAGTTGTGGAGTTAGTGGTAAAATAGGAAATTTAAATGAAGGTTGGTTAAATTTAGATGATAGTGCTGTTATATGTCCACGAGAATATTGTCCATGTGGTACTGATATGATTATTCCAAAAATAAAACCAGGATCACCTGGATTTGATAAAGAAGATTATGAGATTGTAAAAAAGGATAAAATAACATTATGATAAAATTCGCTTCAGTAATGACTCCTGAGTGGAGTCTCGAAACCCCGTCTATGGCTCAAGCATATTTGACAGGAGCAGTTGATGGTAAATTTGAACATAAAAAATTTGATTTAAATTTAGAGAGTGCAAAACTTTTGAAAAAACAATATGGTAAATATTGGTCTCCAGTTGGACACTTTTTTTGGACAAACCAGGAAACTTTTACAAATGATATTTTACCAATATTAAAATCATATTATTTAGAAATTGTAGAAGAACTTAGTACTTTTGATGTTGTTGGTTTTACTACATATTTTTCTAATATATTAGTTGCAAATTGGATAGCTAAACAGTTAAGAGGTAGAAATAAAAATGTAAAGATAATATACGGTGGGCCAGCTTGTTGGAATAGAGAGGACTGGATGTTAAATGATTGCCCTTGGGCAGATGCTGTGTGTGGTGCTGAAGGAGAAGAAGTAGTTGTTGAGATTTTAGAGTGTGTAGAAAATAAACAAGATTTTAGTTCAGTATTAGGGCTGTGGTGGAGAAAGGATAAAGAAATAAAATTTAATTTACCGAGACCAATGATTAGAAATTTATCAGAGTTGCCCATACCAAATTTTGATCATATAAATATTAAAGATTATGGAGACTTTCATTATACTGGAAAGGCTACTTTACCACTTCAAGGTTCAAGAGGATGTACTGCAAAATGTACTTTTTGTGCGGAAACACGAACTTATAGATTTAAAACTGGGGATACTCTATTTAAAGAAGTTTCTACTTTACAAAAGAAATATGATATTCATGATTTTCAATTTGTTGATTCATTAGTTAATGGTAATATGCCTGAATTTATAAAGTTGGTAGAAAAAGTTAACCATTCAAAAGATTTAAATGTTAAGTTTGGCGGGTATGCTAGAACACACAAAATGATGACACCTGAAGTATGTAAAGCTGCAGGTGAGGCTGGGTTTGATTGGTTATCTTTTGGAGTGGAAAGTGGAACACCAAAGTTACTTGAGTTAATGGAGAAGAGGCAATCAGTAGAAGTTGCAGAAAATACTTTATATGCTTGTAAATTTGGTGGAATTAGAGCAGATGTAAATTGGATAACAGGCTACCCAAAAGAAACACCACTTGACTGGATAGTTTCATTGATGTTTTTATGGAGAAATAAATGGAATATACCAGTAGTTGCTGCAAATCAATTACCAGCTGGAATTACTCCAGGAACACCACTGGATATTCATAGAGATGATTATGAAGTTGCAGAAAATGATTGTCATATTATGTGGGATTGGGTTTCAAAGAATTATGATAATACATTTATTAATAGATTTTTAAGAGTAAAATTAACACATGCATTTATTGATATGATTAGAGTTTATTATTCTGGATTTTGGGATGTTAGAGATACATACACTTTGGATATAACTGAACCACGGGGTGTTATGAATAATAAGATACATAAAATGCATAATAACCAGACAATGGGGTCTTATTGGTATAATTTACAATTTGAAAATGTACCAAATTATTTTTCTGATAAAAAATTTCAATCTCACGATTTTGATAAAGTTGGTATGCCAGAAAAGTTTCCAAAGGAAGATTATCTTGATTTAAATGTTCCTTTTTTAGAATCACAAAATAAACCAACTGATTATGAATTTGATACAACTAAAACACCAATACAAGTTATAAAGAATCAATTAAGAGAAGATGTGAAAACTTATTTGTGGTTTTTGTGGAAAGTGTTTGGTGGGTATAAACTTACATTAGATTTACCAGAAACTTATATGGAAAGAAATGTACAAGGTGTAAATTTTAATATAAAGTTAGATTTCAATGTTGGTTTAGATGGTAAATATAAATTAACATATTCGAATAAATTAAAGTATGACAAGGAAGGCCTTAAAACTACAAATTTACTTATGAGAGGAGAAAACGGTTCTAAATATTATAAATATGAATATGATTTATCATTTGAGGATTCATTTGAAGAAACAGGTGATATGTCATTAGAATATGAAGATAAAGAATACTTGATTAAAAAGTATAGAGTTCCTAATTATATTGACATGGATGATATTAAAAAGTATAAAGTAAATTATCCACGACCAGAAAATATGAGGTTTTAATGGATAAGTTTTGTAGTTTAGCATTTGGAAGTATCTCTTCTGGAGAATTTAATAAATCAAGAGTATGTTGTAACAATCCATCTCCAGTACTCGATGATTCAGGTTCGCCTATTTTAGTTAATGAAACTAATCTTGATGGTATTTTAAATAGTAAAATACATAAAGAAATAAGAAAGAGTATGTTAAATGGCGAATCACATTCGAGTTGTGAACGGTGTTGGTCAGTAGAAGATAATGGTGGGTTAAGTTATAGACAGATTTGGAATAGTGAATTTAAATCTGATTTAAAAGAATTAAAAGAAAATTGTTTTGAAGATGGAACATTAAAAAAATTAAAGATTGTCTATCTCGATGCTACTTTGGGAAATAAATGTAATTTAATATGTAGAATGTGTAATCCAAATAGTTCTAATTTATGGATTCCAGAGTCTAATAAATTTAATATTTGGGGCCCCGTAGATGATGAAACTGATTTTATATGGTTTAGTCTTGGAGATATAACTTTAGAAAATACAATAAAAAACTTTTCTGATTTAAAACATATTAACTTTTTAGGTGGTGAGCCTTTAATCATTGATGAACATTTAAATTTTTTAGAAATGTTAGTTGAAGCAAAATTATCAAGAAAAATAAGTTTATCTTATAATACAAATTTAACTACTATACCAAAAAAGTTTATGGGAGTGTGGAAAAAGTTTCAAAGGATTTCATTAGGTATTTCAGTTGATGGTTATGATAAAGTTAACGATTATATTAGATATCCAATTAAATGGGAAAAGATAACTAAAAATATAAAAGAATTATCTTTATATCATGATGAGATTAATTTAGATTTGTCAATTCATTCTACTTTTCAACTTTTAAATATTTATTATATAGAAGAGTTTTTAGAATGGGTTTATAGTTTGGGGGAATATGGGTTCGTAAGATTTCCATTTTTTATTTGGTTAACATTTCCCATTTGGTATGAGGTGCGAATATTAGATAAAATAGAACGAACCAAGTTGCAAGAAAAATACAGAGAAATTAGTAGGGGTTATAAAATGAAATTTAAACAAAATGATAGAGAACAAGAGTGGATAAAGATTTTTGATAGTCATTTAGAACAGATGATTACCGAATTGAGTGGTGATGATTTAAGTACTGGTAGAGATAGATTTAGTCATTTCACACAAGTACAAGATGAACATAGAAAACAAGATATAAATGAAATGATTCCTGAGCTAGCGAGGTTATTATGAATAAAAATATCTACTTTGGTTTTGATCATTATGATTTATCACAAAAACCAGAAGTAAAAAAAATACTTGATACCGAGTTGAGAGGTTTTTGGGGAGACATATATCCAAATGATAATGATTTTTTACCTTTGGAACATCCTGGTAAATTTAGAGTTGTACATCCATTTCATAACATTGGTACATTAATGCATGAAATTAATTATGCTGGAACTTTTGCTGAAAACAAATCTACAGATTATTTAATAGATAATAATTTACCATTTTTATATCCGATAGGTACTGCAGGTGGGCCATGGGATTGGATAAGTAAATTAGTTGTTAAATCAAATGATGGAATTGCGGAAGAAAATTCACCGAGAAGATATTTGTTTAAGTTTATTAAAGAAAGAACTAAACAGGCAATAAGAGATAAGAAAGCTTTTATTGTTTTAGATATGTCTTTTGAGGGATTTCCAATAACACACTCATCAAATGAATCATCGGAATTTTTAGAATTTAATTTATTAAAATCATTATATAAATCACTCGAAAGAGAAAATTTACCACCAGAACAATTGATATTTTTACATGGTAATTTGATTGGGGAATATCAAATAAAAAGATTTAATAAAAAATATTCAATTGAAAATACTATAAAGACTGAAGAAGTTATTTGGTATGAAACACAAGTAAAAAATCATCCTACAAATGGTTCTTTAGATTGGAATTCGTTAACCGATGATAAAATTTTAAAAATTTCACAAGAGAGATTTGAGGAAAAATTTAATCAAAAAGTAAAAAATGTTGATACAATGAAAAAATTTCAATGTTTGGTCAGACGACCTAAAACTATTAGAACATATACTATGCTGGGATTAAATTATTATGATTTGTTAAAATATGGTGAGTGTAGTTTTTCTTTAAAATTAAAATTTGAATCACCGATAATAGATACAATAGGTACATTAGATTATGACGGTATAGCACCAGAAGGATTGGATGGTAGACATTATAATGGCGATGCTCCAAATGAAATTGATGCAAATATTTTGTTAACTGAGGGGATTGAAAAAGATGTCGCAACTTATTTGTTTCAACATACACAACAATATGGAAATAAAGATACTGTTAGATGTGATGATAATCTTATTAATTTTTCAAAAAAACTACCATTGAAATATGATACTTATAATTTAGCTAATATCAATTCTTTAGATTATGATAGAAAACAATATGATAATACATTTTTTAGTATTTTACCTGAAACTTGGTATGATAGTATGAATGTTGCTTTCTTTTCAGAAAAAATATTTAAAACTGTAAATGGATTTCACCCATTTATTTTATTGTCAAATCCATTATCATTAAAATATTTTAGAAAGTTTGGTTATAAAACTTTTGATATTGAAGAAGAGTATGATGTTATTAGATCACCAAGAAAAAGAATAGAAAGTATTTTATCGAAAATAACTGATTTATGTAGTATGAATAATAAAGAATTACTTAATTGGTATGAAAAACAATCTGATATACTAACTCATAATTATTATAATTTAATGATACAAAAACGAATAAGAAAAAATGCACATAATATTGTTAATCATTTGGAGACAATAAAGTGATAATAGAACCACCAAGAGTTTTTGATGTAGAATATGAAAAAAGTTAATAAAAAATATTTGTTTTTGGGAGATTCGTTTTTAGGAACAAGACATGGTGAAAATTATGTTCGTGGAGAAACGAAATTAGATATTCCTGAAATACCTTATTTTTTTAAAAAGAAATTAAATTTATCTGATGAACAATTAGAAATACAATATATGCCTGGAGAATCATCTCATATATTATGTAATCATATTTTATATACATTGGACACGATGTTTGAAAAAAAAGAAGATTTAAAAAATTTAGTAATTATATTTTCAGTTCCAACATCACATCGACATAGATTTACACAAATAAGTTCTTGGGGAAATTGGTCTTTATTTAATTTTACATTTAGAAAGTTATTTGATGAAACTTATAAAAATGAGATTATTCCTGAATTTGATAAAAAAGAAACTGAAATTATTAAAGATATTTATGATAGAAATCTTGTGGATGTTGGTAAGATGTGGGCAGTTGAACTTATATGTATTATAAAAGTATTAGAACACTTTGGAGTTAATTTTGTTTTATATAAAGGTCGTGAACATGGAGCAGAATACATTCCGAAGTATTTTAAAGAGTCAGAATTAAAATATGTTATGTGGAAAGATTGTGGTTATAATGCTAATGAGTTTTTACAAAGTCTTAATATAGATAAAACAAAATATTTAAATATAGATCATCCTGTACTTGAGGGGCATCTTAAATATGATTCACCTACTTTTTATAAAAATGAAGATTTGTTAAATTGGGAAAAAAACAAGATAAAGGAATTAACACCATATTTCCATCCAAATTATAATGGATTTGAAAAGTTAGCAGATGAACTTATAAACTTTTTAGGAGAAAAAAATGGTTAAACATATTTTAACTTTTGGGTGTAGTTTTACTGCAAATCCACCATGTTGGCCTTATCGGTTGAGAGAGATTACAAAACCAAATATTAGACATTATAATTTTGGAAAAGATTCTGTAGGAAATGGTTATATTAGTAGAAAAGTAATTTATACACTTTCACAATTAGAAAGTAAAAAAATTAAACCAGAGGAAGTTTTGGTTTTGGTAATGTGGAGTAGTCCATTTAGATCAGAATATTATATAGATGATTCATTATCAAAAAAATATAAGTGTTTACTTCCATATGGAATTACTGATAATTGTAGATGGAATAAAATTGGAGTCCAAGAATATAACAATCCATTATCATTAAATGGGATTACAGGAAAAGGTGGTTGGTTATTGAATGGGAATTTATTTCACCAAACAGTTGGTGGCCAAGAAAATGGTGATGTTGCTAAATTATATGAAAATTGGTATAACCTTGATTTATTTAATATGCATGATCTATGGATTACTAATATTGAACATATAATAAAGTTGGGAAATTTATTAGAAAATAAAAATATTAACTTTAAATTTATGAATGGATTTCCAATTAAAAAATTTCAACAAGAATTGTGTAGAGATGAGAATTTCGAAACTGAATCACAATATCTTTTAGATGAACTTAAAGATGATTGGTATATTTATCCTGAAGAATTTGAAGATGTAAACAGTTGGGGAGAACATTATGATAAAAATAAATCTCATAAACATTCCTTTAATATAGAACAGATAACAGATGAATACTCTAAACATATTTTTGAACATCCACATTTGATTGATGAGCATGGAGGTTTATTTGATACAGAACATTACAATGTATTAAGACATTTACCACAAAATCATCATCCTACTATATTTGGACATCAAGTTTTTGTTAATGAGATTTTAAAAAAACAATTGAGGTGGGATATATGGATGAAATAGTGAGAAACTTCAGTACTGATCCTATAATATTGGAAGATGTTTTAATTAAAGATTTGAAAATTGAATCAACACCATCCATTAAATATTTGAATTCAGGAAATGGAGACTGGGAGACAGATAGACATAATGTAGATTTTAATAAGTTAACACTTGAAAATGATATTGTAATTTTCGATATTTCAGGAGAAGCTCATACTTATGAACTTCCATCTTATGAACATCAATATTGGGCACATAAATATTCATGGGATAGGAATTATGTAAAGGATGTTAAACTTGCAAAAAAAGTAAGATGGTTTACTTCCGATTTATACGAAAGAGAATATAGAGTAAAAACTCATCAATATTGTTGGTTTGAACACGCAGTAAAGACAAGTTTTAGGCCCGAACAAATTGATTTTTATAATAGTAAAGAATTTGATAATATTGATAAATATTTTATTTTTATGAATAATCGTAAATCACCAGCAAGAGTTTATTTACTATCTTTATTGGAAAAGTATAATCTTGTTAATAAATCTTATATTGGATTTGATATTTCAAAAAAAGTAATTGATAATTATTTGGAGTTTGGTATGAATCACCCAAATTCTATAATTGGATTACGATATGATTATGATTATAAAATAGATAAGTTGTATAATGATTATATTACTAAAGTTGATGTAGCGAATACAATTTCTGGATTGTTAAAAGAAAATAATTATTATTTAGATCGTTCGACAAGTAAAGATGGGTATATTGAAGATGTAGATTATAGTGGAAACCCCTGGGAATATAATGTTGGAATAACTAAATTTTTTAATTCTTCTTTTTTATACATTTGTTCTGAATCTTGCATATCAGAAGATAAATTATTTTTAACTGAAAAAACATTTAAAGGGTTTTTATCTATGAGACCAATGATTATAATTGGCAATCCTTTTACATTAAAGAAACTTAGAGAAATGGGATATAAAACATTTGATAAATGGATTGATGAATCATACGATGAGATAGTGGATGTTAATGAAAGAATATCAAAGATTTCAGAAATATTATTAGATTTAGGAGAAAAATCTATTGATGAATTAAAAGATATGTTAAATGATATGAGAGAAGTTTTGAAGCATAATTATGATAATCTTTTAAAACGGAATAGTAAAAATGTTAAAGAAAATTTAATTAAAGAAGTTAGAGAGTTTATTCAAAAATAATGAAAAGATTTTTATTAAATACAAGAAAACCAGATGTAAGAACTGATTTTAATCATTTGGGATTTACATGGCCATGGGCAGCTCTTATACCATCATGGATTATGGATGGGAATCTTTTTGAAGATAAAAGAATTGATTCAATTTACCAAGATAAAGCAAAAAGTAAAATGATTTTAATGGGAGTACCATTTGATGGTGGTGATGGTGTGGAACAATTAGATTATTTTATAAGTGAGGATTATTACCATACTGAACAATTTAAATATTTAAAAAAAATTTGTAATGAACAAGATGTGTATTTGGTATTTTGTAATTTAAAAGATGGTAGAGGGCCCTATTATAATTCTGATGATAGTATTAGTGAAAGTTGGATTTCAAAATTATACGAAGTAATTGATAGATTAGATTTAAATATTAATAAAACAGTAATTGTTGCTAGATGGGATAACTTGGATTTTGAATGCGAAAAAGAGGCAAAAAAACAAGGACTTCCAAAATTTAAAAATTTTAATTATGAGTGGGGATATTTGGTTGATTGGGATATACCTGACACAATACAAAAAAAGAAATATCATTTTATATCTTTAAATAGAATTAGAAAGTTTCATAGATTATATTTTGGAGTTTTATTACACCAAAAATCTCTAATTAAAAATAATGTTTTTAGTTATTGGTCATATTATACTAATGAAATGGAATTAACAGAGAAAAATTATTTTCCAAAAGGTAGAGAGAATGAAGTACGAATGGTTAGAGATATAAATCCAAAACTTAGTAGAGATACAATACTTGATTTTTTATCTAAAGTTCCTTATAAAGCAGATGATATAAAAAATCCTATTGATAGAGAGTATAGTTATACACGATTGCCAGAGTTAGAAAAACTTTGTAAAGAATCATTTGTTCAAATAATTACAGAGACAGATACTTGGGGAGATGAATTTAATAGACCAGTATTGACGGAAAAAACTATTAAAGTATTGAAATCAAAATTACCATTTATGATTATAGGTCAGCCTTTAATACTTAAATATTTAAAAAGACTTGGATTTAAAACATTTGATAAGTGGTGGGATGAAAGTTATGATACTATTTTTAAAAAATCACTTAATCCAGTACAAAATATTGCTTTAAGGACTGAATCAGTAGTTGTGGAAATTGAAAAGTTATGTAAATTGGATATGGAAGAAATAAATTTAATGTATGAAGATATGAAAGAAGTATTAGAACATAACTATAATCATATTAATAAACTTGCAAGTAAGGAATATTTTTTAAAGAAATTAGACACAACTTTAGATATTTATTAATATGAGAAAATCAATTTTTTATAAGAACACAAAATCTTTTCTTGGATTAACGGGTGGAATAGAAAGTACTGCTACACTTAAATATTTACTTGATGAAACCGATAATATAGTTTATACACATTTTGTAAAACTAAACGATGGTTCAGGTAAATGTTTACGGGAGGAACAGGCAGTAAATAAAGTTGTAGAATATTTTCATAATCAGGGATATAAATTTGAACATTCTACTACAGAAGTTAATATGGAACATATAGTATATTCGGATGCAACCTTTTGGGCATTTTTCATTACACAAAAAATGATACAACAATTAGTAAGTGATGCTAAACCAGAAGAGTATTCATATGAAGTTGTTTGGGGGTTGAACGATGAGTGTTATACGAAAGGTATGTATGATTTCCAAGATAGATTTAACCAAATAGATAGAATAATAACAGCGTGTTGTGAAAATGAAAATGTTTCCTGGATGGCAAATAGAAATGTAAGTTGGTATTTGGATGATAAATCAAAAAAAGAATGTTATGATTATTTACCAAATGAATTAAAAAATATTGTATGGAGTTGCCGTAATCCTATATTTATAGGAGAGGATAGAAAAAACCCAAATTCTTGGAAAGTGTGTGGGGAATGTTTGGGGTGTATTGATAGAAAAAATGGAGAAATAAAATGAATATAGGTTTTATAGGATTGGGTAAACTTGGTTTACCATGTGCGCTTGCAGTAGAATCAAGAGGTCATAAAGTAGTTGGTTATGATCCTTCAGAACAAGTTAAGGATATCATTGATACAAAGAAATTACAGTATCAAGAAATATGGGCACAAGAACATTTAGATAAGAGTAAAATAGAAATAAAATCTGTAGAAGAAGTTGTTGGAGAATCTGAAATTATTTTTGTTCCAATACAAACACCACATGGTGAACAATTTGAAGGAATAACAAGAATACCCGATGAAAGAAAAGATTTTGATTATACTTTTCTTAAAAAAGGTATTAAAGATTTATCAGAAGAAATTTGGTATCAACAAGTTAAACGAGTTGTTATTATTATTTCTACAGTTTTACCAGGAACGATTCGTAGAGAAATAAAACCACTTATAGAAGATAATCCATATTTTAAATTATGTTATAATCCATTTTTTATTGCAATGGGAACTACGATGCGGGATTTTCTTCATCCAGAAATAGTTTTATTTGGGGTAGATAATGAGTGGGCTTCAAATAAAGCTAAAAAGTTTTATAGAACATTACATCACTCACCATTTTATGATACCACAATAGAAAATGCAGAATTAATTAAAGTTGTGTATAATACTTTTATTGGTACAAAGATAGCTTTTACAAATACAGTAATGGAAATGTGTCATCATTTACCAAACACAAATGTAGATGATGTGATGAACGCCTTAAAAATGTGTGATGAGAGAATAATTTCAGATAAATATTTGAGTGGTGGTATGGGAGATGGTGGTGGTTGTCATCCAAGAGATAATATAGCACTAAGTTGGTTGAGTGATGAGTTAGGGTTGAGTTTTAATTGGTTTGATAATATAATGAAACAGAGAGAAGTTCAAACTGAATGGTTAGCTGATTTGATAGAAGAACATTCTAATGGATTACCAATTAATATACTTGGTAAAACATTTAAACCAGAAACTAATCTTACTACAGGAAGTCCTTCTATTTTATTAAAAAATATTTTAGAAGAACGAGGGCATCCAGTATTCATCTGGGACCCATATGTGGATGAGAGTTGGGAAGAAGTTAAAATCAAATATAATGATGTGGATAAACCACAATTATATTTTATTGGAACTAAACATGAGGAGTTTGTTAATTTTCCATTTGAAGATGGATCAGTTGTGATTGATCCATGGAGATATATTCCAGAAATAGAGAGAATTAAAGTAATTGGGGTTGGGGATGCAAAAGTATAAATTAACTTTAATAGAAATCTCTGATGTTATAGCAAACCAAGTTAAACTTCCATATAGTACAGGATTAATTTGGGGATATTGTAAATTAAATAAATCTATTTCAGATAATTTTGAGTTATCTGTGAAAGATTGGATTTATTATAGACAAAGTGAAGATGAAATATTTGAACAGATAAAAGATTCTAATGTTATAGGAGTTTCAAATTTTGTTTGGAGTGAAATTCAAAATTTAAATATATGTAAACGAGTAAAAGAATATAATCCAAACTGTATTATAGTATTTGGTGGACAAGGAACACCCAAGGCTGATAGATGTAAATCTTTTTGTAAAAAAAATCCATATGTTGATATATTGGTTCATGGTGAGGGAGAGTTAACATTTGAGGAGATTTTATTACGATACCTTGATGATAAAGATTGGAAAAATGTTTCTGGAATTACTATTAATGGTGATACACCTATTACAACTTTACCAAGAATGAGAGTTAAAGATATTGATTCAATGCCAAGTCCTTATATAGATGGTTTGTTTGATGAATTAGTCTCTACAGAAACACATTCATATAAATATGAAGCTACTATTGAAAGTGTTCGTGGGTGTCCTTATCAATGCACATTTTGTGAAATTGGAGATAAATATTTTCAGAAACTTGCAAAACAATCAAACGAAAAAATATTTAAAGAATTAGATTGGATATCAAATAATAAAATTGAATTTTTTTATAATGCAGATTCTAATTTTGGAATGTTTCCAGAACATCTTGATCAAGTTAGATATATGACAGATTTAAAAAATAAAACTGGATATCCTGATACTATTAGAATCGATTGGGCAAAATCTAAGGCAGATAAAGTTTTAGTATTGGCAGAATTATTGACAAAATCAAAGATGATGAAAGGTATTACGATTGCATTACAGTCTATGAATCCAGAAGTGTTAAAATCAATTAAAAGAAAAAATATAGATGATGGAAAATTAAAAGAATTTATAGAGTTATATAAAGAAAAAGATTTAACAAGTTATATTGAAATAATAATGGGATTACCAATGGAAACAGTTAAAAGTTTTAAAGATGGGTTATATAAAATATTAGATTTGCAATTTCATGACTATGTTGGTGTATATCCAATGACTGCATTACCCAACACCCCATTTTTTGACCCAGAATATATTAAGGAATATGAGATTGATATTATAGAAACAACACCTGCATTTTTTCACCACGATTATCCAGAGAATTTATTGAAGGAAACTGAATATATGGTAGTGGGTAGTAAAACTTCAACATTTGAAGATTATGTAGAAATGAGTATGTGGAGATGGATGTTGATGTTAATGCATTGGTTGGGATATTCACAGTATATGGTTAGAGCATTGGGTTCTACAGATGAAATAACTTATAAGGCTTTTTATGATAATTTATTTAAATGGTTAAAGTCCAATCCTAATACTATATTGGGGGAAGAATATTTAACTACTGAAAAATTATTAAGAAGAGTTTTAAAAAAGGAAAAAATTTGGGGAAGAAAAGTTGATGGTGTGAGTTGTTATTGGGACTGGGAAGAAGCTTCAGCAATAATAATTGCTAAAAATATAGATAAATTTTATAATGAAATTAAAGAGTTTATAGTAGATACTTTTACAATTGATTTTAAAGTATTGGATGATATAATTTTATATCAAAAAAATATAGTAAAAAGTCCATATGAAAAATATCCTAAAAAAGTATCTTTTACTTATAATATAAATGATGTGATTTTTAATAATCAAAAATTAAAAAATGGTGGACATGAGTACACCTTTGAATCTGAAAATTATAATGGTGATGTAGAAAAGTGGGCCAGATTTAATTTATGGTGGGGGAGAAGAAACAAGTCTTTTGAGGCAAAGGTTGTAGTATGAAATATTTAATTATAGGTGGTGCTGGTTATTTGGGAACACATTTAACTGATATTTGTTTACAAAATAATGATGAGGTTATAGTTTATGATTCTTTATATCAAGGTGCACTTGGTATAACTAAATTTAAAAATATTACCAACTTTATATTTGTTAGAGGAGAAGTAGAAAATATAAATTCTAAATTATTTAATGGAGTTGATGTTGTATTGTATTTAGCATCACCACGATTGGACACAAATAATACTTCGTTAAATATTAATACTTATTTATCAACACTTTCAAAAGTATATGATATGAGTGTTGAAAAAAAAGTTAAAAAGCTTTTATTTCCAAGTACTTGTAGTGTTTATGGTTTTAATGAAAAAATAGTTAATGAAGATTCACCAATAAATATTACATCCACTTATGCAGAATTAAAATATAAATCTGAATTGGTGTTAAAAGATAAAAATAAAATACAAATATATTTACCACGAATTTCTACTTTATATGGAGAGAGTTCATTGTTTAGGGCAGATTTAATTATTAATAATATGATTAAAACTTCACTTGATGAAAACATTATACGAGTTTATGGTAAAGATATGTGGAGACCTAATTTATATGTAAGAGATGCAGCAAAAATTTTATTATCAATTTTAGATAAGGAGTTGGCGGGAATTATAAATGTAGGTTCAAATGATTTAAATATAACTAAAAAGGATATAGTAGATACTATTATAGATTCGGTAGGTGGGAGTGTATTAGTATCTTATAGTTCAACTAACGATAATAGAAGTTATAGGGTAAATTTTGATAAATTACAGAATGAGATTGGTTTTTATTATACAACTTATAGAAGTGGTATTGAAAATACAATTTTATTTTTAAAGTGAGGTTGTTATGAATGTAGATAAATTTAGAGGTGGAAAAGGAATCCCTGACTTGGAAGTTAAGTGGTTTTATGGACACATTAATATAGATGATATATATAATTTACTTGCAAGTAATGAATGGAAACACGGTATTTACAACGGTGTTAATTATGGTAAAATATTTATTGAGACATTTGATAAATGGATTAAAGGTTCTAAGTTAAACGATATAAAAGGTTTAGATAAATATGAATATAAATCCTTTACAGCAGGAACAAGTCAAGCATTTGATTCGTTTTGGATGAGAAACCACGATAGAAGATTTAGGTGTTTTATAGGTGAGTTTTTTTATCATAAAGCAAATTGGAAAAAGTTTCATAAATGGGAGTTAATAGATAATGATGATATTGATGTTAATGATGCGGTAGTTATTAGTTTCCCATTTTCTGATTACGGCAAGGAACATAGAAGAATGAGGGAAGTATTACAGGAGTGTGAAGAATTAGATGTCCCAGTATTAATTGATTGTGCTTATTATGGTATAGCAAGAGATTTAGATTTTGATTTTTCTGATTATACTTGTATAGAAGATATAACTTTTAGTTTGAGTAAAGCATTTTATAATGGTAATAAGCTTAGAGCTGGAATTAGATATACAAAAAAGTTTAAAGATGACAATATTGACATTATGAATGAATGGGGGCAAATGAATCATTTAGGAGCTTATGTAGGAACAAAACTTTTAGAAAAATTTCCACCAGATTATGCTATGAATAAATTTAGAGAAAGACAATTGGAATATTGTGAAAAAAATAATTTAGAACCAAGTGATTGTGTAGTATTTGCATTTGGTGGAGATGAATATAAAGAATTAAATAGAGGAACAGAAGTTAATAGGTTGTGTCTTGCAGATGAAATTGGTGATAAAATATGATAAATTTATATTTGTTAGAAGATGCGTATGGGTTTGGTAATAAAATATTAATGTGGGAGGCTTGGTTTCATTTTTTATCAAAACAAGATGAAGATTTTACTATATTTGTTTGTGAGAAAAGACAATTTCCAGAAATGAAATTTTTTAATTATCCAAAAACTGAAGATGGTTGTAGTGGTTATGAATATAAAGGTAGGGAACAACCATTGAAAAATATAAAAGATGATCAAACAGTAAATAGAGATAAAGGATGTTTTTGTGGTAGTAAACCAATTGAATTAAAGGAATTATCAACACATACTACCGATAAAGTTAAATCAGGAAATTATATTGCACTGGGTGGGATGGAGTTTAATTCTGATTTTTATTTAGAAACTGCTAACTATGATGGGGCAACCGGGTATCATTCTTATAATAGACCACTGCAAAAAATTAAAGTTAAAGATGGACATTATTTTAATAAGATTAAAAAAAGATTAAAAGGAGTTGTGGGAGTTCATGTTCGAAGAGGAGATGTACATAATGATGGCCTCGGACATTTTAGAGAATTAGAATTTTATACCAATATAATGGATAAAATTGTAGAGTATAATTCGGAACAAGAATTTTATTTGAGTACTGATGGAGTATATGGGGAAGTAAAATATTTACACGATAATTATAATATTATTATTTCGGAAGATTTTGGTTATAAACCACATTATAGGTTTATGCGATATCCAATGGAGTGTCCAAAATTTTCAATGCCCGATTTAACAGATATATTAAGTTTAAGAAGTTGTATGACACTAATACCAAGTGAATCAACATGGTCTGATGTTTGTATTTATTGGAATAGTGTTTATAGATTAGAGAATTTAAATCAAGTAGAAGTTCTATTTAATGATAAGTTATTAGATGATAAAGGATTCCCGTATGGTTCAACGGATAGAGTTAGAGATTGGGTAAATCTTAATGAGCGGATATAGGAGATAGATATGATTTGGAAAAGAAAACAATGGAATGATACTTTAGAACAAACTATTCCGCACATAGTAGTAGATAATTTTTTAGATGAAGACACTGCACTTAAATTATATGACGAATGTATTAATACAGCTCCAAGAGGGGGGTGGACAAACTTCACAAGAGCTGGTTCTAATATGGAAGAATATAATGATTTAATTTATTGTAAGAAAGGACATACTATAACATATGATTTAATGCATAGTGGTGAGTGGTTATATGAATTAGAACAATTAACTGATATAGTTGGGTTGATGCCAGATCCACACTTGGTAGGTGCTGGATATTCACGATTCAAACCAGGTAGTGATTTAAAACCACATTATGATTTTAATTGGAATGATAGATTAAAATTACATAGACGATTGAGTGCATTTTTCTATTTAACTCCAGATTGGAAAGATGAGTATGGTGGACATATTCAATTTTGGAATGGTAATCCAAATGAAGAAAAAAAATCAAAAATAATTAAAGAGATTGCACCATTATTTAATAGATTAGTTTTATTTGGGAATTTAGTTAAGGGTCCTGTTCATAGTGTAAAACCAGTAAAGGCACCTAAAGGATTACAAAGAACTTCTATGAGATGGTTTTATTATCAGAGTAATTCTACATATAATCCAGATGATCCACCACATAAAAGTGTTTATAAATCAAATGAATATACACACACAAAACTTTATGATGAATGAGTTACAATTTTTTAGAGAATTATTTCTACAAGATTATGAACTACTTGATATAAAACACTTCCAAGATTTTGATAATAATGTATTTTCTTTTGTTAAAGATATTGAAGATATAAATAATCCACGAACAGACGATGAAGGTCCAGTTTGTGAGTGTGTTGGTGAGAATACTAATAAGGCATTAACATTATATTTTCAATCAATCATCAATCAAGGTATTGAATTACCTATCTTTATCAATTCAAAAAATCAAATTATGGATGGACATCATAGGATACAGGCATATCATTTACTTGGAAGAACTGAAATACCAGTATATCGTAATCAAGTATCAAGAACTCATGGTTTTTGTTGGAAAATTGGAATTGAGGGCAAACGAAGATTACGACTTAAAACTTGGTAAATTTATATTTATAAGTGTAAAACTACACAGGAAATTTAAATGATTA
>Ga0114994_10000232_pt1 | contig 34462 bp, 27 predicted proteins | sample ArcticOcean_MG_C_9_FD_87043 | JGI IMG/M metagenome (GOLD analysis project Ga0114994, IMG submission 87043) | Marine microbial communities from western Arctic Ocean - ArcticOcean_MG_CB2_152 | ecosystem: Environmental > Aquatic > Marine > Oceanic | place: Arctic Ocean: Canada Basin | collected...
CGTCACGTCTTTTTATTTGGGGGTCGCCACGGCATTGCGGGGCGGGACGCTGGACACATTCGACGTCGTCGACGCGCGGGCATCCGACGTGCTCAAGGTATGGCTGCCGTCCATGCACTTCCACAAAGTCGACCTCGCTGGCGCCGTCTCCACCGACGCCGTCGACGCCGCGATACGGTCGGCGTCGGTCGTGCTCGTGGACCACGTCGACCGCCTGGAATTCTGCCGTGATGTCGTCGCGCCGCAAATGCGAAGCCGAGGCATCTTGTTAGTGCATGATTTTACGGCACATGCGGGCCCAGGGCCGACGACCCATCAGGCGTGGGCAACGGCGCTCGAGCCCCTCGGTTTCTCGCGCTTCTATAGGGACTACGGCGACACCTTCTACTCGTCTCTGGCGGTGTTCGCGCGCCCGGTCGACCTCGACGACTTCCTCGCGGAGGGTGCGAGGAGCATTGTATAATTTATTCTGTGTTTAGAGCCTTCCCCGCATCCGCTCCGAATTGCGCTTCGAAAGCGACTGCCTCGGCCTCGGCTCCTCGACGAGCGTCGCCTCGATCGGATTGTCCCACGACAGGACCTCGGCCTCTACGAGCTGCCGTCGCTCCTCGAGGATCATGGCTGCCGCCGCGTCGCGGTCGCCGTTCGCGCGGTGCATCGCGCCGGCGGCGACGGCATGGGGCACGTCGAGCGCGCGCGCGAGCGCGTCGGCGGCGTCGCCATTATTGCTCTGGGGCGCGTCGGCGGCGGCCCCCGTGCCGCTCTGGGGCGCCGGCGTCGCTGAATCGCGCAGTGCCGCGAGCGCCGCGCGCTTTCGATCGACCATGGCCTGGAGCCTTGCAACGTCCGCCCGCGCGGCATTGAATGCGAAGGCCAGCGCCTGGCGGTCCGCCGAGCGTAACGGTCCGTAGGCCTCGACGCCGAATTGTTTCTTTCGCGCCCGTATTTTGCTCTCGCAGCTCGCGATCTCCCGCTCGAGGCCGAACGCGCCGACGGAGCGCGACGCGGACGCGACCGCTTCGGTGACCGCGTCGCCGGCGTCGGACATGCTCCTCTGCATGGACGCCATGAGGTCTCCGCCAGTGCTGCCGCCGCCGGTGCTACTGGTGGACGCTCCGCCGGTCGCGCGGCCGGCGCTGCTGGTCCTCCGGCTGGGTCGCCGGGTGCTGAATCGCTGGCCCATTCACGCGCGCGCGCGCTTGATCGCCGCCACGAGGCGCGCGACTTCCAACTGCGTGGGCGGTTCTTGCCGCACTTCGTTCCGTTGCCCGGAGAACTCCGAGGTGACGCTCGCGAGTTCCTCCTTCGTCGGCAGCTTTTCGTTGGGGGGTGCCGGTTGCTTCAGCAACGCTTCGACGGCTGCGCCGAAGCCGGACATGGATGATGTGTGATTGTCGACGAGTGGTGTGACGTGGAGACAGTGCTGGGCTGTGCAGCGTCTTTCTTTGCCTTGCACCCTTAGGCTTTAAGCTTTTGAGGAGAAACCCGCACATTAGACCCGCACGAAATAATTTTCTACTACTCACCCTAGGCCTGCCCAACTTTTGGGGAAGGTTGGAGGTGACGCCCCTCACGGGCTTCGAACCCGACGAGTCGTCGGAATAACCCGACTCGTTACCCGAGAACGTGCCCCATGACTGAGTCCCAACGAGCTCGCCTCAACACACTGTTAAACACAAGCATTACACGAAGCCTAAATGTCGAAGCCCCCCACCGCCCGCTCGCACGCGGACCAGAGCGCCGCCTGGCTTGGCGCGTCGACGAGCACCAAGGGCGGCGCGGCTTCGAAGCGCTCCGGAAGTTGCGTCTCCCCGTATACACCATAGGGCGGCCCCCAGCACTCGCCCGACTCCACGTCTGCACAAATACACGTCAGCCGCCCGAGCGCCCCGTCCTCGACCGACGGCACCGCCGCGAGGTCCGCCGGTTTCCCGCGGTTAAAGACGCGCTCCTGTACGTCCTTAAACATGTCCGTCCCGTAGACGCCGGGCGTGCACGCTAATGCTTTTCACACGAGAGCCGCGCGCGTGCAGCCTCTTGTCAAACTCGGCGGTGAACAGGAACTGTCCGAGCTTGCTCTGGTGGTAGCGGTCGCCTGCCCCTTCCTCGCCGCCCAGGTTGCCGCCCGAGCCGGGCTCGTAGTATTTTGCGTCGAAGGGCGCTCCGTAGAAGCCGCTGCCCGAGGACATCGAGACGACGCGCGAATCGCCCCGTGCCGCGGCGGTCGTTTCCAGCAGCGGCATGAGCAGGCTCGTGAGCAAGAAGTGGGACAGCAAGTTCGTCGCCATCGTTTGGTCGAAGCCGTCCTGGGACGGAAGGTCAGCGGCGAACATGATGCCTGCGCGGTGAGGTGTGTCGCGCCGAAGGCGTGCGCGCCGCCGTCCAACGCCATCGCAAACGCTGGCTAGATGTCGCTCCTCGAAGTCGAAGAGCAGACGCTGGGTCGTACCGCCGTTCAGACAGATAACGTCCAGCGTCTCCGACCCGCGTATAATTTCGGCCGCCGTCCGCACGGATGACAGGTCGAGGAGATCGCAGACGACGTGCTCCGGTGGCAAACCCGTCGCCACGGCCGCGACCTCGGCCAGGGCCTCGCGGGCGCGAGGCGATTCTCTATTGAGCATCATCACCCTGGCGCCCTTTGCGGCGCACGTTCTAGCCGTGACGAATCCGAGCCCGCGCGAGCACCCAATTATCGCGACGGTTTTGCCCACCATCGAGGGAAGGTTATCCACGTACGCTGGGTAGTGGACTGGCACCCGCGGCGTCGAAGCGTCGGCGGCGACCAGGAGAACGAAGAGTGAGAAGAGCGACTTCATGATTGCCCCCAACGACGAGAGCGGACACGGTTGCTAGACAAGCCCCCACGACGAATGCGGTCTTGGTTTGTCGCGTTGCTTGCTAACCCACACAACTAAAATACATTGGTCAGCGTTTTGAGTGAGAAAACCCGTGCGAAAAAAACCCGTCAAGTATACGAAACCGGAAACCGGCCGCCGCCTCCTGACTGCCCTAACTGCGCGACGTAGCACCTGCGTTTGGAAGATAGAGCTCACGAAGACCAAAAACAAAAATACGAACAGATCACAAGTTTGCTGTAGAGAGGAGCGCTGCGATGTCCTTCCTCCAAGACCTCGCAGACCTAGTCCTCGAGCCCAAATCGCAGTCAGAGATCGATGCCTTGACCGCGGCCGCGGCGCCGGCGCCGGCCGCGGCAGACGCCAGCGACGCCGACGACGACGCCGCCGTGCAGGAGAGCAGCGACGACGACGACGACGGCCGGCCGGCGCTCGGCGACGCGACGTACGCGCTGACGACGCGCTGCACGCTCGAGGCGACGCAGCCGTTCCCCTGGAAGCACGCGACGGCGCGCGACCACTGCGCCGGCGTCGCGTCCTTCACGAAGCGCGAGGACGGCGGCGACGCCGCTGCGGCGTACCGGGCGGCGTCGCTGCGCTGGGAGTACGACCGCGCGGCGCTCCGGGCGTCCGTCGAGCGCGGCGACGGCGAGTGGTGCATGGCGCTCTACGGCGCCTACGAGGGCTGGCGCGCCCGCGACGCGGCGAGCGTCTACGCGCAGATCGGCGGCGTCACGGTGCTGTGGACGCGGCACGCGGGCGAGGAGACTGTGCTAATGTCGACGACGGAGCGCAAGGCCCTGGACGTTTATGTGAAGGCGGTCGAGGGCGCCGCCGGAAAAGTGCGCATTATTCGGGGTTTGCGCGACGTCGTCGTGGCGCGCGGCCCGACGGCCTGCCGCGCGGCGCTCAACGCGGTGCTGAATTTGGACGTGGCGGAGCCGCCGCCGCGGCGGGGCGCGGTCGCCACGGACGCGCGGCGGCAGTACGCGATTCTGTCGGACGGGGCGTTTCAGTACGCGGCTTTGAAGCCATTAGTTCTGGTGTTTAACCGGCCCGTGCGCGTGCCCGGCGCGGAGGACAAGCACCGCTTCGTGGTCGAGGGCTGGCTTTTGCCAACGTGCGCCGGGCGCTTGCTACGCGCCGCGGAGGCGGCGCACGCGATCAGCTTCGTCGAGCTCGACGAGGCGACGGCCTGCTTCGACCGCGCCGACGTGGCGCAGCGCCTGTCCGAGCTGTGCGCGCCGGCGGTCCCGCCCCCAGAGGATATCGTCGCGGCGGCCAGCGACTCGGACGACGAGCTTGGAGATTCGCGGCCGGCGAAGCGGCCCGTGCCCTCGCCCTAGTTTTATTGTTTATGCTTACACGATAACTTACACATGGGACAGACCCTCGAACACATCCACAAGGCGAATCTCCGCCGGCCGCTTCAGGTGGGCGTGCTCGGGGCGCCGCAGGTCCACGTAGACGCCGCCGTGCTCGTCGACGCGCGCCGTGTAGGCGCACGTCGGGCCGTAGGTCCGGTTCAGCGAGGCCCACGGGTTGCGAGGGACGAAGACGTCGGCGTCGTACATTCTTAAAATGTTCCGCGGCGCGAACTCGCCCGGTCCAAAGTACTCGCCGTGGAAGAACGACACCTCGGGGCCGCGGAAGCGCCATTCGGGCGACGACGCGTCCCAGCGGCCGCCGCTTAAGAGGTTGCCTCGGTCGAGGTCCTCGGGGATCACGAGATACTCCAGCGGGCCCTCGGGCCTCTGCAAGGCCGCGACGAGCCGGGGGAGGGGCGGCCACGTCCCGTAGCTCAACCGCTGGCCGTGCGTCCACGGGGCGTACGTTGATGCAACAAGCACGAGCACGTCGAGCTCGCACGCGTCGCTCGACGCGTGGAATGCCTTGTAGCCGAAGCCACAGCACTCGGTCTCCTCTTTGTCCACGAAGCCCCGCCAAGTCAGCGCGCCGCAGAAGGCGACGTCACGATCAGACGCACACCGCGCCTCCAGCCGCTGGACGAGCGCCACGGCGTCCCGCGCCGGGACGTACACGTCGACGTCGTGCTCCCACGGCAGCAGCCCGGCCGGCTCGGACCGCAAAGCGCCTAGTAAAGTTCCGGCGCCCACCGTCCAGCGCAGGCCCTGTGCCACGCTCGCGAAGGATTTCAACAGTTCGTAATTGCACTGCGCGGCGCCCGCGGTGGGCTCGAGATCCTGTGCGTCGACCACGGCCCGCGTCCGGACGCGGCGGTGCGTCGCGTAGGCGGCGACCGCCGCGAGGAGCGCCCCGAGCAACAAACGGCGCCGCCTTTTGGGCTTCCGCATCACGTAGACGTGAACGGCCTGGTTGCGCGCACTCCGGATCGTATCGACGGTACACGACGCCCAGGGCGCGCGCCGCAGGTGCCGCAGCCGCGTCTCCGAGAAAGTCGCCACAAATAGCGCGCCCCCCGGCCTCAACACGCGGAACGCGCCCCGCACATAGGTCTCCGCGTGCGTCGCCGCCGCCGTGGCGTCCCGGTCGCAGCAGAACGCGTCCAGCGTGCCCTTATCCAGAACAGCGTCGAAGGAGTCGTCCGCAAAGGGCAGCGCCAAACAATCGGCCACGCGCCAGTCGCCGTCCGGGCGCGCTTTCCGCATCGCGTCGATGCATTCCGGCGACACGTCGACGTTCACCGCGCCGAGGTCGGCGCCTACCAGAGACGTGCCGCAGCCCACGTGGAGCACGCGGGTCGCGTTGGTGACGCGCCGCCGCCAGAGCGGCTCGAGCTGCTCCCAGCCGCACAGCCACTCGAACGCGTCGTCCTTCTTCGCGTAGCGGTCGTTCCAGTAGCTCGCGTCGGCGTAGGACGGTTTCTGGTCGTCCTCGGTGGACGTGTGGACCGTCTCCGGCCGGGCGCGCGCCCGGAGCTGGCTCCGCAAGGCGATGGGGTCCATGCTGCAGTCGTAGGCAGCAAAGAGTACGCGTACAAGCTCGTGCCTCGTGCCACAACTTGTACAAAGTTAAAACTTAAGAACGATTTTTCCTCGCACGGGTTTTGTGACGGGTTTCATTTCCGATTTTACTTGCAGTAGCGCATCGCTGGGTAACAAAGTCAATGGTGTCACGTTACGCATTGCTACTGGTATTGCGTAGTTGTAGCGGCTGGCAGCACGCGACACCACGCGTGCGTCATGCACAGCCACTGCGAGCAACGAGCGACGCCACCGCTGTGGGCGCAGTAGACGCCGAAGCGCTCGCGGAATTGCGTGTCCCCGACCTCATAGACAAGTGCCGCGCGATGGGCCTGCCCGTCGGGGGAACCAAGGCCGTGCTAATCGAGCGCATTTGCGACGCGGACGGCGCGCCGGAAGCGGAAACCGCGGACGCCGCCGACGCGGACGCCGCCGCCATAGATGACGACGGCATCGAACACCCGGCCGAGCTCGAGGCCACGGCAACGCTAAAGCCCAAGCCGGGCTTCCGCGCCGGCTTCGTGGGCGTCGTGGGCTCGCCGAACGTGGGCAAGTCGACGATCACCAATGCCCTGTTGGGGGAGAATCTGTGCGTGACGACGTCCAAGGCCCAGACGACGCGGCACCGCATCCTGGGCGTCGTGACCAGCGAGAGCCACCAGCTTATCCTCTCGGACACGCCCGGGATCCTGGAGCGGCCGGCCTACGAGCTCCAGGAGCGCATGATGGTCGCGGCCAGGGCGGCGACGCGGGACGCCGAGTGCGTGCTGTTCGTGACGGACATCTTCCAGGACGAGGCGGAGATCCGGGACGCTTATGAGTGGATGGCGGAGCTTTTGCCCGCGCAGCGCCCGCCCGTCGTCGTCGCGCTGAACAAGGTCGACTTGTTACAAGACGGGAAGCTGGGCGAGCGGGCCGAGCAGCGCGTCGGCTCCCTAGCGGCGTGTCTCGAGCGCGTGGCGGCGGCCTGCCCCTCAGCCGTCGAGGTCGTGCCGGTCTCGGGCCTGGAACAAGAGGTCGACGACCTGGCCCGGGCGCTCGCGGCGCAGCTCCCGGAGTCGGACTACCTGTACGACCCCGAGTACTTCACGGACCGGCCGCAGCGCTTCTTCGTGAGCGAGATCATCCGGGCCCAGATCCTGGAGCAGTTCTCCAAGGAGATCCCCTACTCGTGCGAGGTCCGGGTGGACCGCTTCAAGGAGAAGACCACGCACAAGGGCGCCAAGCCCTACATCGCCATCGACGCCGTCGTCATGGTCTCGCGCGACTCGCAGAAGGGCATCCTCATCGGGACGCACGGCCGGGGCATCCGGGACCTGGGCACGGCGGCGCGGGAGCGCATCGAGGAGTTCCTCGGCGCCAAGGTCCACCTGGCACTGCGGGTCAAGGTGGCGAAGGACTGGCGCTCCGACGACCTCAAGCTCCGGCAGCTGGGCTACCCCAGCTAGGCCTAATGTGGTAGTAGTGTGCCAGTGCTTCTTAGGGGCCGTGTGCTTCTTGTGTGGTGGGGTGGTCACTCCCCGGCGCCGAGTCGCGCGACGCGCCCGAGGACGTAGCGCAGCGAGGGCCGCGCGTGGAAGCCGTGGACGCACCGCTCGGCGTTCGCGAACGTGAGCGCATCGACGCTCGGCCGGCGCCACTTTAGGGAGGTAGCTCCTACGACCGACTCGTCGGCGAGGTACGTCGCGACGAGGTCATCGGGCGGCCACCGCCGCGCGGCGCAGTGCGCCGCGATCTCGTCGTGGTCGTCGTCGCAGAGGTCCACGACGCTTTCGTCGCTGTCGACCTGATGGGTCTTCTCGTCGCGCCACCCGCGCAGCGCGTCCAGCGCGTCGGTCCCCGACCCGCGACGCGACGACACAAAGGCCGCCGCGTGCACGGGGCCGACGCGCGGGACACCTTCATCAAGATCGGTCCCACAGCACAACCCTAGCGCCACGAGCTCGCGCCGCGACCACGGCAGGGCGGACGCGTCGTAGACGCGCGCCCTGAGCTTCTGGAGACCGTCGACCGTCGCGCCCCGTATGACGCGCGTCGCGCCGTAGAGGAGCGCGTCGCCGTCCTCCGTGAGGACGCCGTCTGCGATGCCGGCGGTCGTGAGCCTCGCACAGCACGCCTCGGCCTCGCCGGCCGCGACGAGCGTGGGCACGCCCAGCGCCCGTAGGAGCCGCGCGGCCTGGCGGCTCCAGGCCTGGAGCGCCTCCCGGCCGGGGTCAGGCCGGTCGGACGTCCAGCGCTTCCGTGGGTGGCGCGCGCCCTCCACGACGACGATCGGGAGGACGCCGTGTCGCAGCAGGAAGCTCGCGCGACTCAGCGTCAGGAACAGGTGCGGGTGCTTGTGCTCGGTCTTCAGGATTTTGGACGTGCACGCCTCGCCGAGCCAGATCGACAGGTCGACGGCGAGGACCTTGCCGTCCAGGTCCTCCGCCGTGACGGGCCTGCTGCTCGCGTCAAGGGCGGGCCAGAGGCTGTTGACGCCCATTTTGTCCTTGTCTTTTTGGCTCCCTCAGTGGTGTGACTCCCTCACGTCGCGTTATCGTAGTTGAGCGTGCCGGCTTACCCAACCTATATCTAGGTGCCAGTTTGTGGCAGAGTTTGTGGCAGAGTGTGGGCCAGAGCTTGTTTTGTAATTTTTGTCGCGGTCGCACAGGCGTCGTTGTGGACTTAGGCGAAGATCCAATGGACGGCACGCCCGTGGAGCGCGAGAGAGGCCCTCGGGCGCCGCGCTCCGCTTGGCGCTCAAAGAGCAATTAACAGTTTTTGAAAACCCGTTTTGCAAGCGCTTGGCCCAGTGGGGCGGCCAGGGCGGCCAGCCTGGTATAATTGAAACCCCCGATAAAATGATATTCTTGGTGGTTAGTCAGGGGGTTGCACTCCCTCGCCGACGAGGGAGGGCGGATGGATCAGGGCCAGGGCGGCAGCATCGTCGGCCGCGTCCGGCCCTTGGCGTCGCCGACGCCCAGGCCCGCGCCGCCGTCGCCGCCGCCCCAGGCGAAGTACGTGCCCTCCGTCGTGCGCACGACGACGTGGCGCGCCGAGGAGGCGACCTCGAGGACGGGCGCATGGAAGCGGTGCGCCACGACGCTTGACTTCTGCTTGGCCTGGGGCTTGGCGGAGAAGGAGGTCGACCGCGCCCGCCCTATGCCCGCCAGGGGCGAGGCGGCTTTTTTGGAGAGCGTCGGCGACGCAGGCGCCGTTTGGCAGGCCTGGCCGACGACGTAGACCACGCCGTCGCCGTCGAGGGCAAGAGTCTCGCGCTCGTTGCACTGCACCTGGACGACACGCACGTGCCGCAGCGCCGCGACGGGCCGCGGCGTGAGCTCGGCCGAGGGCGCCGCGCCCGCCGAGTGCTGCAGGGCCTCGCCCAGCCGCAGCGCCGACTCCCAGGAGGGCATGGAGGCCAGGCCCGTGTCGCTCTTATTTTTGCGGGGTCGCGGGCCCAGATGACCTAACGCTCCTTTGGCGCCGTCGCCCCACGTGTACAGGCACCCGGCCGAGTCGACGCACGCGGAGTGCGTGGCCCCGGCACAGGCCTGGCGCACGAACTGGTGCAGGGGGACCATCTCTGGCAGCGTCGCGTTGAGCTGGTGGCCCAGGCCCAACCTCCCGTCGGCCCCGAGCCCGAAGGCGTAGAGCGCGCCCTCCCGCAGCACGGCCAGCGAGTGGAAGGCCCCCGCCGAAACTTGAATGACGGGCCGCGCCCGCAGGGGCAGCACGCGCCGCGGCGTACTGGACGGGCGCGCCGTGCCGTGGCCCAGCTGGCCGTGCGCGTTGCGCCCCCAGGACCAGAGGCCCCCGTCGACGTCCACCGCGAGCGAGTGCGCCGCGCCCGCGGCGACCTGCGCCACCCCCAGGTCCTCGGGCAGCCGCACTCTTATTGGCGCGGGCGCCATGGCGTCGTCCGCCACAATCCCCAGCTGGTGGTCTGAGGCCTTGCCCCACGCCCACAAATTCCCATCCGCGCACACGCAGAGCGAGTGGTGCGCGCCGGCCGCCACGGAGACGACGCGCCTATTCATAGGCACGGGCGTCGGCACCGTGACGTCGTAGAACCCGGCGCCCAGGCCGAGCTGGCCGCAGGTGCCGCGGCCGCACGCGCGCAGGGCGTCGCCCAGCAGCAGGGAGTGGGCGCCGCCGGCCGCGAGTTTGGACGCCGCGTCGAGGCGGTGGTAGCGCGCGCAGGCCTTGAAGGCGCGCCAGGCCGGCTCGCAGAAGGCGTTCGAGATGCGGCACCGCCGCGGCGCCGGCGCGTCCCGCGTCTTGGAGAGCAAGTAGCGCGCGGCCTCCTCGACCGGCGCCGCGAAGGCCCGGTGCGTGCACACGAGCGCGCCCATGTCGTCGGCGCACAAAATGAGGACGCAGGCCCGGACCTCGTCCGTGCCGAGCATCTCCCAGCGCGCGGCCCCGGCCATCTGCTCCTCTTGGTCGGGCCGCCGCGGGGGCTCGTAGGCGCACTCCGCGAACGGGCACGGCTCGACCTCGCGCGTCAGGGGCGTGAGGGCCGTGACGTCGCGCTGCACGACCACGCTCCGCCGCCCCGAGTCGCTCTTCGACAGCGTGCGCGGCCGGAGCGTCTGGTGGCGCGTTGGCGTCGGCGCGAGGCTCTGGAGGCGGCCGTGGCGCTCCGCGGACTCCCGCCGAACGGCTTTCAGCGTGGCCGCGGCGAGCTGCCGCTCGACGGGTTGCGTCATCTGCCGTGCTCTGGGCAGCTGCCGCTCTGAATCCTAGGCGTACGGTCTACGAGGCTGCTGTTCGCGCCAGTCTATCGGCGCGATGCAGCAGTACGTATTGCTGCGTCACTTATCGCTGCGAGCAGCTTTCCTAAGCATTCATTTTGCTGAAGATGTTAGCACTGAGTTAGAGAAAGTAGAAACCCGTCCTGAAATCCTTGGCCAAGACGACCGGACGCCACCCTAGGAGCGGGTAGATTACAACTAGAGGACGGCGGTCGCTCCCCTAGGCGCCCGCCTCCGAAACCCGAATTGACTCATCGATTCGATCGGCACAGGCCGCACAGCGTACTGGACCTCAGGGAGGCTGCCCAAGCTGTGCGATGGTCAAGGTCCGCATCGACCTCGCACGAGACGGCGCGCCACCGCTGCCGCGTGCACCGGCCCAGCAGCAGCACGCACCCACTCGGCCCGCGGCCGACGAACCGCCGCCCACGCCGGAAGCACTCAAGCAGCGGGGCGACGACGCCTTCCGGCGCGGCGACACGGCGGCCGCGGCGCGGGCCTGGACGGAGGCCGCGGCCGCGGCCGGTCGGTCGGGGCCGGACGCGCGCCGTCTCGCCGTGGCCTGCCTCGCGAACGCATCGCGAGCGCAGCTCGACCGCGGCCGCGCCGCCGACGCGCTGCGGGCCGCCACGGAGGCGATTTCGCTCGACCCGGACCACCCCCGCGCGCGCTACTTCCGGGCGTGGGCGTTGCTGGCGCTGGGCCGCCTCGACGACGCCGACGCCGCGATAGCCTTGCTGGTGGCCGCGGAGCCCCGCAACCCGCGCGTCCTGGACCTGAAGGCCGAGGCAACGCGGGCGCGCGGGCACGCTGCGGACGGGGCCGCGGCCGCGCGCGCGGGCGCCGAGGACTCGCGGGCGGCGACCGAGGAGCGCGGGCTCCGCGGCGACGACGCGGCGCGGGCCAAGCGTGCGGAGGCGGATGCGCCGCCGGAGCCGGGGGACGCTCGGCCGGCGCCGGCCGCCGCCGCCGCCGCCGCGCGCGAAGGCTACGCGCCGCCTACCCGCCGCTTCAACGTCGACGCGCCGAAGCGGGCGCCAACGGTCGTCCGGGCGGACCCCACGGCGGCCGAGGTCGCCCGGCTGCGGGCTGCGCGGCGGCCGGCCCCGGCCCCGGCGGACGCCGCCCCCCGGTCGGTCCACGCGATCCTCGCGGAGAAGCGCAAGGCGCGGCGCGCGGCGCGGGCCGCGCCCGCCCCGAGGAGCGTGGCACCCACCACCGCCTGGACGGCGATGGCCGCCGCGGAGGCCGCGAACGTCGCCACGGCCATGACGCGCAAGCCCGCCGACGCACCGCCCCGCGTGGAGTTCACCAGCGAGTCGGGGGATTACGCCATCGAGCGGACACGGTTACTTGAGGCCCTGCAACTCGATTTCTACGCAGGTGTCGCCGAAGCGCGACCGCAAGGACCGCGGGCCGTCCGGCGTCGAGCCGATGGACGCGGGCCCGCAGGTGGCGGAGGCCTGGAACCACTTGTCCACGGACGAGATCGCGAAGCGGGCGGTCGCGTCCCGGCGAAACGACGCCGGCAGGGACGAGGGCGACGCGACGGCGCGGGCCAAGGCCAAGAAGGTGCTGCGGGAGGTCAGCGCGCGGCGGAAACGTGGTACCGTGCGTGCCCCTGCGGCCGACTCGACTCTAGCGGAGCTCGAGGGCGAGCACCAGGCGCAGCTCGAGGAGTACGGGCGCCGCAAGGCCGCGCTCGCCGCAAGGCCGCGCTCACCGAACAGCGGGCGGCGCTCGCGCGGTCTCCTTAAGGTGTGGTTTGTGTGATAGATTTAGACCGTGACAAAGCCTTGAAGGTAGGGCGCCCCAAGAACACTGTCCGAGTCCAGTATTAGTACTAAGTTTGTATTTGTTTTTTGTTTTTACGGGGGGAAGTTTCAACTCGGGGGGCCTGGATCATACGGCGGTTTCTGAAAGGGGGCGAGCTCGGCCGGCGGGTTCATACGCGATTATATGGGGGGGGGTCGTGATACGCGTTTTTTGCGGTCCGGGTCGGTCCTTCAGGTCGGCGGCCTTCTTCCGCGATCTCGGAGACAGGAGGCTCAAAATAGGGTCATGTGAGCGCCGCCGTCTCCGGGGGCCGCGCGCTCGACTCCTTGGCCCCCGTTCCCTCGTCCTCGGCTTCCTCCTCGTCTTCCTCCTCGTCCCCCTCCTCTTCGACGCCTGCTTCCTCTAGAATCTCATCGGCCTTGGGAACCACGGCGGTGAGGTCGATCTCGGGTGGTTCCGGAAGCTCGGTACCTTCGAGCTCGACTTCGACGCCCAGGTAGTCCAGCACCTTCTCGAAGAGCTTGTTGACGGTTACGCCGACGACGATGCCGACGGCCACTTCCAGCACCGCTGGAGGCACTATCTGAAGATGTAGACCGCGCCCGTGTAGTCGTCCTTGCGGGGGGCCCCGATCACGACGGTGGCGCCGTCGATCGCCACGGAGCCGCCGAACTAGTCGCCCGACGCGGCGTCGGCGGCCGTCAGCTTGGCCACCTCGACGTACGTGGTGCCGCCGTCGGTCGTGCGATAAACGTAGACTGCGCCCGTGTAGCCGTCCTTGTAGGGGGACCCGACCACGACGGTGCCGCCGTCGATCGCCACGGAGTCGCCGAACCAGTAGCCCGACGCGGCGTCGCTGGCTGTCAATTTCTCGAGCTGCGAATAGCTCAGCCGCCGCCGGCCGTCCGCCAGCGCCGACCCGAGCTCAGGGAACACGGCATGCAAAAGCGCGCCGTCGGCGGACTGCTCGGCGGACGGCGCGATGACGAGCGCGTTCGTCACGGCTTCCGCGCCCCGCGCCGCCCCTTGAACCGAGATCAGCAGCACGCCGACGAGCCAGGCAGCCCCGGCGCCGCGCGCAGCGCGTTTCTTTCGCGGGCTGCGCATCGTCGTCCTGGGCGTTCGTGCTAACACGTCTAGCTAGCGGGTGCCTGCTGCTCCTGGTGCGCGTGCGCTGCTCCACATCTTTTCTGCTCCCTACAGGCTTACAGCTCTAGACTTAGAGAAGGAGGCGGTTTCATCAGCAAACGTTGGCCGCAGCGGCGCGTCGGCAGCGCATTCCTCCAACTACCCCCTGGATATCCGGCGAAAAACTGTAGGAAAATCTGAAATGAAACCCGAATTGGGAGGGTTTAAAAGAGCGGTCGGTCGTCACCCGCGTGCGAGGCCTCAGTTCGCAATTTCCCCTTCAACGGAAATGGCGGCTCTTTTAGCCCTTGGCCCGAAACCCGCACGCTGGTGGTCGGTCGTGACCGTGCGTCCGCGCGTACACGTCGCGCGTCGCGCGCCGTACAGCTGTACACGTTCGAGTAGGACTGCAACGACCAGTCTCTCGCCAGATCCACAGCGATCGGCCAGCATCAGGCAGGTGCGAGAGCAGATTTACAGGCTTGTGGGCTGCTGACGGTCGCATTAATGGCCGCGAGGAGCGACGACTTCGATGCCGACGTGCTCGTAGTCGGCGCCGGCTTCGCGGGCCTCGGCGCGGCGCGGGCGCTGCAATGCGCGGGCAGATCCGTCGTCGTCGTCGAAGCCACGGGCGCCGTGGGCGGCCGCGCGCGGCGCGAGCGGCTCGAGGGCCTCACCTTTGCCGCGGGTGCGGAATACGTACACGGTGACGCCGGCGAAATCCTCGACTTACTGAAGCGTGCGAAAATAAGTGTAAGCCCCCGCGCCTGGCCCGCGACGTACTGGTTGGGTCGCGAGCGGCGCCACTTCGACGCGGAGCAGGCGCCGGCGGAGCTCCAAGCCGCGCACGACGCCTTCGACGCCATCGAGGCCGACCACGTCGCGCGCGAGTCGCTATTGCAGTACTTCGCCAGGAAGGGCGTCAGGAGCCGCTGCCTCGACGTCGCCGACGCCGTCTACGCGAACGACTACGGCGAGAGCGCGTCGGAGCTCGGTGCCGCTGAGGTGGCGTACGAGCAAAAACACTGGTCGGGCGGCGAGGACTACTTCATCCTCCAAAACGGGACGCTCGCCGACGCCGCGGCTGAGCTCGCGCAAGGTATCGACGTGCGCCTCGACTGGCCCGTGGCGCGGATCTACCGCGACGCGGCGGGCGTCGTCGCGCGGAGCCGCCACGACGGCATGCTGCGGGCGCGGTGCTGCGTCGTCGCGGCGCCGCTCGGCGTGCTGAAGCGGCAGGACGTGGCGTTTTCGCCGCCCCTGCCGCCGGCGCACGTTGAGGCCATCCGGGACCTGCCGGTGGCGAACGCGCTCAAGGTCGCCGTGGCGCTCGAGCGGCCGATCTGGCCGCGGGGCTGGTGGAACTGCGTCTGCGGAGACGCGTTGTTTCCGGAGGTCTGGCGGTCGGGCGAATGTATTATTGTGGGTGTCTGTGTGGAACTCAACCCGGGGTCCGCGCCGCCATCGAGCGGACGCGGTTACAGGGACAACGTCGCGCCGATGGCGTTGGGCCATCCACGCGTCTGCCGCCTTCGCCTCCTCGGACTCAGATTTGATTTCCGCGCAGGTGGGCTTCGCAACGGGCGCGCGCGCGGACGCCATCGCCGCGCTGGGCGCGCCGGCCGCCGCGCGGGGCCTGCTGGACCAGCTCGACGCCATGTTCGGCGGCCGGTGCGCGACGGCGGCGTGCTGCGGCACGGCGATGGCGGACTGGGGCGCGGAGCCGGAGTTCCACGGGGGCTACACCTACCCGTCGCCCGGGTGCCTGCCTCTGCGCGCGGCGCTGCGCGAGCCCGTCGAGCGGGTCTTCTTCTGCGGGGAACACTGCACGGAGGGCCTCGACCCGTGCGTCCAGGCGGCGCTCGCGGACGGCGAGCGCGCGGCGACGGCGGCCCTCGGGCTGCTCGTCACGCCGCCCGCGCGGGAGCTGGATCGCTTATCGTTGGAGCCGCCGCCGCCGCCGCCGCCGCGCTCGGAGTCGTCGCCGAGGCAACGCGAGATCATGGCTCCCGGCCGCTCGCCGGCGAGGCCCCCGTGGACGACGCCTGCCGATGCGTCGCATCGGCTGCCGGGCGGCGTCGACCAGGATGAGTTGCCGGCGTTCTATCATTAAGTGTACTATGGTGTGTCTCTTTTGTTAGCGGCTGGTTTCGGAGCGCGTCTCTCTTGGACACGCAGCGATTATTCCCCATCGCCCCGATAGCGCCTACACTTTGATCTGCAAAGTGACAAACCAGGGGTTTCTCCCGTCGCCGCGATCGCATGTGTGCGCGTCGCGCCTGTGCGCGCGCGGGTCCAGTAGGTGTGATTTCCACGAACACCGGGAGCTGCTGGGGCGGGTCGTCTGTCGCACCGGGCACACGCTAAGATCCGCCCAACAAGGTTATTCCATTAACTACTACTCCTACTACAGCGCGAGTAACTCCGGGAAGTCCAGGAGCATGTCGTCCTTGAAGAGCGCCTCGTCGGCCGAGGACGGCGTCCACAGGACCTCGGCGTTGTACACCAGATCGCCGCCCCGCACCCCGCACCGCGTCGCGAGGTCCCGGAGCGCATTTCGAAGCCCCGCCTCTGACAGGGCGGCGCCCTCGAAGACCGCCGTCTCGTCGCCCTCGAGGCAGACGACGATGGAGACGACGCACATGCCCCGCATGCCCTCGGCGGTCCGCTCCAGCTCCGCGCCGGACGGCGTCCGCTCCTCCTCGAACTTGGCGGCCTCGCCGTTCACGAGGGTCTCGTAGGCCGTCTCGTGGTCGTGATTCTCGACGCGGCCGGGCTCGAAGCGCTCGCTCGTCGACGCCGCGTAGAGCCACGCGTCGGCGCACCGCGCCAGCACCGTGGCCACGTCGGCGATGAACTTGGGCAGGGCCGCGCGGCTCCGGTCGGCTTCCAGCTTCGCCGCGCACCCGGCCACGACCTTGGTGGCCGCCATGTCCTCGTTCGCGAGCGCGATCTGCAGCTTGCCGACCGTCGCGCCGGGCCGGTCGTCGAACGGGTTCTTGAAGCCGCCGAAGGAGCGTCGCGTGCTACGTTGCCGCCTCGGCGGCGTGGGTGTTTGGGGCACCAGAGCCGCCGCGCACACGGCCAGGGCGGCAAGGCAGGGCACGCGTTGCGACACCATGGCTGCCGCTGGCGCGGAGCGATTTACCGACACGAATGCTCTTTTAAATCGGCGCCAGGCCTGGGCAGCGCTCTAGAGCTCTACAAGCTCGTACTCTCTCTTATTCTCCGATCGAAGAAAACCCCCGGGTTAGTAAATTCGGGTTCTACGGGCGGGCAGGCAGCGACCGCTACAACATTACGGCTGATATGCGCGCGCCAGTGAGCAGAAATACCGGCCAGTCACAAAACTTGCAGCGCTGCTAGCCGAGCACAGGCTACAAGTTGCATATAAGTGACTAGTCTCAGTAGTCTGCTCACAAGCCCTGTGCGCTGCGGTTTGACACTCTCCGATTAATACTAGATCAATAAGTCCCAATTAAAACAAGCAATCAGCAAGCAACACGGTGACAGTCACAAATGAAGAAGCTCGCCCGGCGCACGAGCCCCTGCCCCGCGTGCGGCGCGCCGATCGAATGCGGCGCGCCCCTCGCGCCTTTACTCGGCGACAACGGGCGCATCCGGTGGGTGCACCCGGCCTGCGCGCCGGCGGGCGAGCAGCCGTGCCCCCACTGGGTCCGCTGCGGCGTCTGTCACCTCGGCGACCGGTGCGCCCTCACGCACCCGCCGCTCGACAAAACCCTCCCTGGCGCCTTTGCGAATGCGGCGTTCACGAAGGCGGGCCGCGTCGGCGTGTTTAGAAGGTTCATCGTGAAAGAGTTCGGGCCGCTGGCCGGCGGTGTGGTCGACGTCGCCGGGGGCAAGGGCGAGCTGGCGTTCGAGCTGGAGAACCTGCACGATATTGATTGTGTGGTCGTGGACCCGCGGGCGCCCATGCTCGACGATATATGCCAGCGCTTCCGGCGCTTCCGGGCGCGCGGGTTCATCCACAGCGCGGAGGAGGCCGTCTCGGACGGGTTCCGGCGGCGCTGGCGGGCGCACGAGGAGGGCGGCGCGGAGCTCGAGCTGCGCCGGCCGCGGCACCTGCGCCTCTTCTTCGACGGCGCGCTCGTGGATTGGACGGCGTTGGGCGGCGACGCGTGCTTCGCCGCGACGAGCGCCTCCTGCGCCGATACTGTGGACCATTCGTCAGTCTCGGGAACGACGTCGGGCGGCGACGCGTTCTTCGCCGCGGCCGCGCGGCGCTGGACCGAGCAGGTCCTGATCGGCGAGTCGTCGCGGAAGCAGAACTACGCCAAGGTCGCCGGGCGGCTCGAGCTCCTGCCGCCGCCGCCCGACGTCGCGCCCGAGACGGACGAGTGGTCCGCCGCGTCGGCGCGGGCGGCTCTCTCCGCGGCGGACCTGCTCGCCGGTTTACACTGTGACGGCGCGGCGGAGCCGATCATCGATTTTGCGTTGGCGCACGGCAAGGCCTTCGCGATCGTCCCGTGCTGTACGTGCAGCAAGCAGTTCCCGCGGCGCCGCAACGCGCAGGGCGGCCCCGTGCGGTCCTACGACGACCTCCTCGCGTATTTGCTGGCGAAGGACCCGCGCATCAAAAAGACGCGCCTCGACTTCGAGGGGCGGGACGCGTGCCTGTACTTTCGGCCGTAAGAGTTTAATGTGGTGAAGTGTAGCTAAAATTGACGCCGCGGGAGGCTGGAAATTGCACAAACGAAGTAGTACGAAAAGGCGCACCGCGCAGCGTCCGAAGAACCGAGCTCGACACCTTGGCATATCCCGGGAGGGATATGCCACCTCGTTCCCGAGGAAACCGTATTCATCGGCGACTACGCTCGTCGAGATCGTAGGCTGCCACACCAAGTATTAACCACACAAGATTTACGCCAACAGCGGCTCGAGGCGCTCGCGCACCCGCGTCGCCAGCCGGTCCGCGACGCGGCCCGCGCTCTCCCTGAGCGCCGCCCGCTCCGATTCGTCCAGCTCCGACGCCACGTGCAGCAGCGACTCCGCGTTCGCGTCGCGCGGGCCGAGCGCCGCCAGCGCGCCGTCCAGCAGGGAGTCGAAGCGGCGGTCGTCCGAGATTTTCGAGGCAGAGGTCGCGAGGTCCAGGAGCGTCCGCGCCGCGGACTCCGGCCCCGCGGCGCCCGCGCCGCCGCCCAGCAGCGTCTCGAGCGTGGCGCGGGCGTCGGCGTCGGGCGCCGCGTCCTCCAATAATTTGGTCACGTCGAGCGCGTAGAGCTCGTCGTCGCGGTCGAGGGCCGGCGCGACGGCGTCCAACACCGCCCTCGGCGACGCGAACAGAAAGGTCGGCAACGAGCCGTCGCCCGGGAGTAACAAGGGCGCCGGCGTCGTGGCCGGGTCCGGCAGGGCCTGCTCGAGCCGCGCGCCGACGAAGGGCAGGCGCCTTAAAGTCGCGCCCGGCGCCGACGCCGCGCGGTCGAACAATCGCCGCGCGGCTTGCCGCCCGAGCGCGTCCGCGACGACGACGGCCTCGTCCTCACAAAAATCCCGGATGGCCGCCCCCCGCTCGCTGAGGACGTACTTGGCCAACGTCGTCGCGTTCGCGTCGTCGCCAATGGCGTCGAAGTCGATGGCGCCGCCCTTGACGACCGTGTCCTCGCCCGTCTCGTCCAGGGCCGACGACACAAGGGAGGCGAGACGCCGGGGCGACAGGGCCCGGCGCGACCCGTCGTCGCGCCGGGCCCCCGCGTACAGCGCTTCCTGTAAGGCCCGCCGCGCCGCGGGCCGGTCCGAACTTAATAGTTTGCGCGACACGAAGGGGTAGGCCGCCTGGATGATGGCGTAGTTCGGGTCACCTTGTAACGCAATACCTTCCAACGTGACGAAGGCTCGACCTAATAACGCAAAGTAGGGCGGGATCGAGAACGGCACATCATTGAGCACGGTGAGGGCGTCCTGGGTCATGGCCTGGAAGCCGCCCACCTGCTTGCCCAGGTCGCCGCTATCCATGCCGTAGGAAGCGCGCACGCGCTCCTCGAACTTCTTCGCGCCGCCCCCTGCTATGTACGGACTGAGGGCCTTGTCCATGAGCGGGACCACGGTTCCCCGGCTCGTGTCCTTGGGTAAGATCTCCAAGGCGATAAAATCGTCCACGAGACTCGGAAAGTCCTTGTTGGCTAGATGGACGATGGCGTTGATCATCGTGTCCTGGTCTGCGGTTCGGACGCGGGCCACGAGCCCGAAATCTAAGATGGCGAGCTGGCCGTCGCTCTTTCTAAACAGGTTGCCCGGGTGGGGGTCCGCGTGGAAGATGCCCGCCTCCAGCAGTTGGACGAGGAAGGCTTCCTGCGCCAGCGGGGTCAAGCGCCTTATTTCTTCGGGCTCGCACTCCGAGAGTTTGCAGCCGTCGATCCACTCGAAGACCGCGACGCGCGCCGTGCACAATTCTTCTATCGCGTACGGGACGTAGACGTTCTCCACGGTCGTCGTCGCGCCCTCTTTGGCGCCTTCGACCAGCACATCCCTAATGCTATTCAAGTTGTCCACTTCGCTCCGAAAGTCTAACTCGGTATAGAACCCGACGGCCCACTCGTTCAGCAAATCGACGTAGTTCGTTTTTTGCTGGGGCGCAAATCTATCAATAAGTCGCTGGTAGACCTCCGCCGCTCTCCTGAGGACATAGAGATCCTTGGAGACCTGCTCCAGAATTTGAGGCCGCTGCACCTTGACGGCCACGGTCCTTCCATCTTCTAATTGTGCTTTGTAGACCTGGGCTAAAGACGCGGCGGCAACCGGTTCGTCCGAGATCTCGGCAAAAAAAGTGCCCAGCGGCCCGCCCAGCTCCTTTTCTATGATGTCGATAGCGATGGACGTCTCGAAGGGCACGACCGAGTCCTGGAGCACGGCCAATTCGGCCAGCGCCGCCGGCGGCAGCACGTCCGGCCGCACGCTTAGCGTCTGCGCCAATTTAATAAAGGTCGGGCCCAGCTGCTCGCAGATCACGCGGGCGTCCCGGGCCAGCTCCGCGTCGTTCTCCTGGAGCGCGTCGACGCCGCCCTGCACTAGTAAAGTTGCGGTCTTGAGGAGAAAAGGAACGGACAAGCGCAGGAACTCGCCCCAGCGCTGCTGCAGGGCCTTGCCCTGCTTGAGCCAGTATGCCTGGATCTTGTCCTTGTCGTACGAGAGGGGCAGACCCGTCTCGTCGTCCTCGGCGCCGCCGCTGTCCCGCAGCGCGACGTAGGACCGGCCGACGTCCGGCGCGTCCAACGTCGTCATGGACACGGCCTGGTTCACGGCCGCGGCCGCCACCGCCGCCGCGCTGAGCATGCCCGTCTTGCCGGCCTTCTCGATGACGCTGTCCTGCTGCGTCGACGGGAGTTTCATCGGGTGCCGTGGGATGGTCGGGGGTACCAGTGCATGGCTTAGTGCTGCCAGGATTAAGAGCACTGTCGGCTTGGCCATGACTGCTCTCTTTAGACTATACGAGCTATGCAAGCAGGGCTGCTCTCTTTATGAGCTGAGATTATGAGCTGTCTCCTATGAGCTGGTGTGCGGTCTCTCTACGAGCTAGCAGAGCTCTCGATGCTTCGCAGGCGTTCGACAGACGTTGAAACCCGAGCGATGCGTCGATATTTCCAGCGTAGGATGTTCACAAGGCGAACAAATGCCGGCGCGTGGACACGATGTGACAGACCTGTCACAGCTTGATGATTTTTGGACCCCCTGCACCTCCGCCCGCACACTGCCAGGAACTCCATAGAGGCGTCTGAATACGGGTTCCGAGACACAACACGGCTGCTTGAAATTTATCGCGGGTTTTCGGCTCCAGGCTGGCGATAGATGCCGGGTGCTGGTCAGCGCAGGCGCAAGCGCCCCCCCTGGTTAGCCGACGTGCATGTACTTATGGACAATTTGGGGAGAATACCACGCGCCAAACGTCTAGGCGGCGGCCGGCGCGCTCGTGGACGCGACCGCGTAGAGGAGGCGTGGTCAGTCGCGTAGTGGAGTCAAATCATACAGGGGAAGGGGGAGCACCGCGCACGCGCCACCAACCACGACGACTGTCGCCGCCAAGGCACATAAAAATGGAACCGAGGCGGGTCACGCGTCTGTCGCGGGCGGTGGCGCGTTTGCGGTGCGGAGTCACGCGAAGCCGCCGCGCCTAGCCTCACGCGGCCGGCTTGGCCGCGCCGGTAGACGGCGGGCAGCAACCGCCCGAGGCCGCAGGCGCGGCGGGTGCGGCGGGCGCGGCGGCGACGGGCGCCGGCGGCGGGCAGCACGATGTGGACGGCGCGCAGCACGCCGCCGGCACGCCATAGAAGCACGCGTCGCGGAAGCCGTGCGCCGCGCGCGGCTTCGTGGCCGTCACGTAGGCCGACGTGACGTACTGTTCGGCGCCAGAACCGGGGAGCCAATCCTTGACAATGTCGCGGCCGTTCTCTTTGACGGTGATTTTCACGTCATCGAAACCGGCCGCGACGAGCATGTCGCGGATCTCGTCCTCGGCGCTAGCGCCGCTGACTCAGCAGGCGTAGGCCTCGGCCGTGCGCAGCGCTTCGGGGATGGTCGCCGTGCGCAGCACGTCCGAGATGCTCACGCGGCCGCCGGGCCGCAGCACGCGGTTCATCTCCCGGTAGACCGCGGGCTTGTCCGGCGAGAGGTTGATCACGCAGTTTGAGATCAGGCAGTCCACGACGCCGTCCCCGACGGGCAGGTGCTCGATCTCGCCCAGGCGGAAGGACACCGTGGCGTAGCCCTTCCGGGCGGCCGTGTGGCGCGCCCGCGTCAGCATCTCCGGGGTCATGTCGACCCCAATGACACGGCCCCGCGGACCGACCTGCTTCGCCGCCGCGAAGCAGTCGACGCCCGCGCCGGACCCCAGATCCAGGACGACCTCGCCCTCTTTTAAAGCAGCAGCGATGAGGGGGTTGCCGCAGCCCAGGCCCAAGTCCGCCCCTTCTTCGAGCTCCGTGCCGTCGTAGCCGAGCTTGGCGCTTCTTTTTTTGGCGTCGCCGACGTCGCCCGGGAGGACGCCGTGGCCGCCCGTGGCCGTCGCCACGTAGGCGTCGCGCACGCTCGTCCGGACGTCTGTGGAACCACCGTCTGTGGAACCGCCTCGGAGGGACGCGAGCGTCTGCGGGACGGCATGCGGTGCACAGCCGGCGCTCCGGCCATCTACACTGAGCGCGACCCAGGGCAGCGCCGCGGCGCCCAGGGCAAGCGCGGCCTCCTCGCCGTCGTCCTCGCTGGCGTCGCACGTGGCGACCTGCATACCTTGAGCCGTGCAGATCAGCGCGAGCGGCGCCAGGCTGTTGATCGCAAAGACCACGGCCCGGCGGCCTGGCTGCGCCAGGAAGGCGCGCGCCGCGGCCTCATCCTCGACCGGCTGGGCCATGGGTCGCACGCCGCGCGGCGCGGCGCTGCGCCCGCTGCTCGCCGCGGCTAGCGTCGCGAAGAGGAGGACGGTGCGCGTCTTGGCGCTAGGTCTGTGCTGCGTGCGCACGTGCGCAGCTCAGATGCGACCACGGTGCGGGGTGCAGCTATGCTGCGTGCTCCGCGAGCCGGGGCAAAAAATGCTAAGATGCTGACTGAATCGAAACCCGTGCGCATCTTGAAACATGACTCTAAAGCTAACGCGAACGCGAACGTCCGGACGCGTGCTCGAGAATGATCTGATGGAGCGCCGGGCGACCGCGAGTCCTAGTTGTTCTAAAATAAGTTATGTTACGATCCATGCCTCATCGGATCCGTCGCCGCGTCCGCATACTGTCGCACGCCGTGTCCACCGTCGACGTCCAACACGACTCCCGTGACGAACGGTGCCGACGCCAGGTAATGGATCGCAGAGCCCATGTCTGAGGGCTCTCCGACACGTTGCAACGGGAGCGACGCCGCCGTGTTGGATAACATTTTTTCTTTCTTTTCGGTATCCATATGATCAAATCTCTCGGTGTCAGTAAATCCTGGCGACATGCAGTTGACCCGCAACCGAGGACCGAGGTCCAACGCCAGCGACCGCGTGAGGCCCTCAAGGGCGCCGTTCGTCGCGGCCAACGGCGCGCAATTCTTGCCCGGCCGTCGATTCAGGACACCCGCGACAAAAGTGATGGACCCGCCGTCGGCAAGGCGAGGAGCGATGTACTTGGCGCAATGCCACGCGGTCCAGAACTTGGACTCCATCATTCCTCGCGCGTCGGCGACGTCCAGCTCGGCGACGGGTCCGTTCGGCGCCTTGCCGGCCGCCGAGACGACCAACGCATCATATTTATTGGGAGCGATTCCCGCCGCGAACGCTTCTACGGCTGCCTCGTCGGCGGCGTCGATGGCTGCGGTCTCAACTGCAGATGCGTCGGCGCCCGTAGCGTGCAGTATTTCCTCCTTCGCGCGTTGCAATTTCTCCGTGTCTCTAGACACCCGCAGCGCTTTGCCGCCAGCCTTCACGAATTGCACTGCGGCCGCTTTGCCCATGCCTGAGCTGCCGCCTACCACAATAGCATTGAGAGCAGAGGCTGATGCGATCACTACTGCTGCAAACGCATGACGCAGCAGCATCTCTCAGCGCTGTCACAACAACAGAAAGATCTCCGAGCTGTGGTTCCGACCCTGACGTTGGTGCGAGAGGCCAGGTGGCATGCATGACATCTTGATGAGCGCAGGACGACGGGTTTTGTGCTCTCCAGCCAACAGGGCTGGGGAGTCTCGTTGGTCATAGCACGGCTCCCAGCAAAAAGCACCGACTTATAAACTGATGCGTCGACCACTGACAGCCGCAGCACTGCTGCTTGGCTTCAGCACAGCTCTAAAACCACCATCGATCCAAGCATTCCTCGCCGGCGCCTCACCACAGGCACAGCAGGAGTACGCAGCGCTGCAGGACGCCTTTCCCGCGTCGGCGTCGTCCGACGTGCAACTTGAGTGGCGCGCGTTCGAGCAGGTCTTCGCGGGACGCCAAGCGAGCGGGTCGTCGGAAGTCGCGTGGGCGCAGCAAGAAGCGTTCGAGCGCCGCGGCGACGTGTATGAGCTTGAGCCGCACGAGCCGGATCAACTCGCCAGCGCGGTGCGACGAAACGGAAACGGTGGAGTGGCACGCCTGCCGCGCGCTATTGACGCGGATAAGGCAAATGCGTTGCGGGCGCACGTCCTCCGCGCGCGCGACGAGGAGGCGCCGCTCCTGGGCGACATTCTCGGCCCCAGCGATAACTCGATACCAAACGCGCCGCGGACGCGGTGGGACGTGTTCATGGATCCGGCCGATGCTCCGGTCGCTGCGGTCATCCAGCAGCTTCTGACGGGCCCTGTCGGCGCCGCGTTTGCCGAGCTCTGCGGGCCCGACGCCGTGCTGCGCGAATGCTCGGCCGTAGTCTCAGCACCCGGAGCGCCTCCACAACCCTGCCACAGCGATACGAAGTGGACCGAGGACCTCGTACTGGCGACGTGTTTCGTCGCCTTGCAAGACATCGGACCGGAGCTCGGGCCGACGCGGTTCCTGCCGAATACGGCAAATGCCGAGGCCCACACTTTGCTCGCCGACGCCCTCTCGGCGCCCGACGCGGCGGCGGCCGTCGTGAAATATGCGGAAACGGTCTCGCAACTCGCGATCCTCGACGTGGGCGACGCGACGCTCTACGAGTCGAGCCTCCAACACGCGGGCACGCCCAACTTCGGCGACCGGGACCGCGTCCTGTTTTATGTCTCGTTCGGCCGCGCGCCGGAGGACGCGCCGACGAGCATCTCCCCGGCCGTGGCGGCGCGCGGGCTGCGGCTCGGGGACTTTCGTCGGTAATTACCACTGTTTGTTGACTCCAGCTCGGGTTTTCAGAAAAGAATCGACGGGCATACCGCGCGATTGGGCGCTGCAGACGCTGCCCCCGGAAGATACGAACGAATGGCAGCCGCCTTGGACACGGACGAGGCCTTCGGCTTCGACGCAGGCCGTCCGTACCAGCTCCTCGTGGCCGAGGCGGAAGCCCGGGCCCGCTTCGAGGACGAGCAGATGCGGTCGAGCGACAGCGGTCGCGTGGCGGAGTTGCTGCGCATCCGCCAGAACGACGACCACCTGCGCGCCGTCGCCAAGCCGACGATTCGGAACGTGGGCCGCCGCCGGGGCGCGCTGCGGCTCCGGATCGCCGCGCGCGGCGCCGACGAGGTCGTGTACGCCGTCGGCCGGGACGCTGCGCTCCCGGCGACGCTGGAGGGCTGGCAGCGCTCGGACGCGGGCCGCGACGGCTGCGTCGAGGCGCTCCTCACGATACCAAAAGCCGGCCGCTACCTCGTCGCTGCTTTCGCGAAGAAGGGCATCGCGCAGTCCGCCGTCGCGGCGGCGTACGTGTCGGTCGAGGACCCTGTCTACCTAATTTCCGAGCGCCACGCCCACAGCCTCCGCCGCCTGGGCGACGAGGATGTGGACGGCGACCATTCTTGCAACAAGTGCGGCGCCACGGTCGAGGGCGCAGGCTACTGCTGTGTAAGGGGGAGCCCCTTCGCGCTGTGCCGCGGCTGCGCGCTGCCCGGGGACGGGGCGCGGCCGATGGCCGTGGGTTTTGTGGAGGGGCGCCTCGCGGACGCGACGGAGACGCGGGACCGGAGCGTGGCCGTCGACGTGGGCGGCCGGCGGCTGTGGTTGTTGGAGCCCGTGCGCTTCGCGAGCAACGGGTCGCGGGTATTGGACGACGCGCTCTTGGGGCTCGTGGCGCGCGCGCTGCGGAGCCATCCCGGCCTCTTCGCGCGGTGCGAGGCGCACTCCGTCGGCTGCGGCCTCGAGTGCGACGGGTCCAGCCCCTGCTCCGTGAAGTGCCAACGGCTTTTTGGGGCGCGCGGTGGGGCCGTCGGCTTTTCCCGAAAACGCGCCGCGGCGATCGTGGAGGTGCTCCGCTGCGACCGCGTTGAGGGCGCGGGGCTCGCGGGCTCGCGGCCGCTGATGGACGGCAAGAACGGGCGCCGGGTCGAGTTCCACCTGTCCGCGGCCGACGAGGCGCTCCTGCCGGATCTGCCGCCCGAGTAACTAGTTTTAATTCTTACAGCATATTCTCCCGCTCGAGCATCTCGAGCACGGACAGGGCGTCGTGCGCGTCGAGGTGGCCCTGGAGGTCGTCGGCCTCCATCGCGGCCGCGTCCGCGTAGAATCGTTTGACCGTGCGTATGTTCAGCTCGCACTCGCGCACCGGGTCCTCCGACCGGGGAAACGTGTCAAAGTAGATGTGGCCGGCGAAGTTGCTCCGTCGCAGCCAATAAATAAATTCCCGCGCCATCGTCGGGTGCACCGAGCCGAACACGAGACCGTCCTCGGCGCCGATGCGCTGGTAGCCGTCGTTCAGCTGCACGCCGAAGAGTTTCCCTTTTGCGGCGACTTGCGCGATCGACTGCGCGGGGTTCTCGCCCGCGGCCAAGCAGTGGCCGATGTCCATCGTCAACCCGAAGTTCTCCCGGTCGACGTCCGCGCACAGCACGAGGGCCGAGCCCGTCGACGGCACGGCGAAGAAGCGCGTGTTCTCGTCCGTCGGTTTGAACTCCAGCGACACCTTCACGTCCGGCGCGGCGTCGCACACCTGCTGGAAGCCCGCCACCAGGCGCTGCCAGAGCTGGTCGTAGTCGCACTGCAAGGAGTAGTCGTAGCCGTCCCAGGCGCTCCAAACGCAGACCTCGGCCGCGCCGAGCGACTGCGCCCACACGCACGCGTCGATCGTCATTTGGATGGCTTCCTGCCGCACCGCTTCGTCGGGATGCGTCAAGGAGCCCCGCCGGTACTTCGACGCCGGGTATCGTAAACACACAGCCCCACATTTCAACTTTGCGTCACTTAACGCCGTTTGGACCTCCTCCACGGTCAGCCCTCCTAAATGCTCCGGGAAGTTAAAATCGACCAAATCCAGGCCCGCGATCGTGCCCTGGCGCCGCACCCACCCGAGGGGATCGTCCGAAAACGTTTCCGCGAGGTCCCGCCGGTCCTTCATCGAATTCAAGCGCGACGCGAAGCGCCACGGGCACGCCTCGCCCCCGCCGCGCAGGGACAGGAGGTCCACCTTTTGCCCCGTGACCAGCTTCAGCGCGGTCCGCCACCACCGCTTCCGACCGCCGCCGCGGGGCACGTCCGGCAGGCTCGCCAGGAGGGCGTCCCGCTCCGACCGCGTCGGTAACGACGGCTGCGCGCCCTCCTTCGTGACCGTCGCGGCACCAGCGGCCGCCGCGTGGCGCAGGGCCGTGCGCTCGTCCCGGCCCTCGGCGAGCGCCACGGCGAAGGCGGCCCGGAACGCGTCGCCCGCGGCCGTCTCATCGACGGCCCGGACGTCCCTAATGGCCGGACTGGCCACGACGCCGTCCTTGGACACGAGGCGGCAGCCGCGCGAGCCGAGCGTCGCTAGGACCTTCGTGGCGCCCCGCTCTATGAGTACGTGACACGCCGCGTCCACGTCTTCGTCGGACGCGCCCTTGCGGTCCAGGTTTATACCATTTAGCCGCGAGAGCTCCGAGACGTTCGGCGCAATATAGGTACACATTTTTAAATGGGCGTCGCTCATGGCCCGCTCCTCGCCGCCGCAGTCCTGGACCACGACGATGCCCGCTTCATGGGCCGCCCGCGCGACCACTTCATTAATCACCTCCGGCACCTCGCGCTGCAAGAGCACGACGCGCGCGTCCTTTACGACTTCAGCGGCCCACGCCGCGTCGCATTTGTCGAGGTCAAAGCCGTGGTTCGCGCCCTTGTTCACCACGCTTAGCACCGTGCCGCCGTCCTCCAGCAAAATCCATCCCTGGCCGCTGCCGCCGGCGACGCGCCGCACACCGCCGATGTCCACCCCGGCGTCCGTTAGCGCTTTAACCAGCACCTCGCCCACGGTGTCCGAGCCGACGCGGCCGTAGAACGCGACGTCCAGTTCGCCATCGGCCAATCTAGCACAAGCCACGGCCTGGTTCGCCCCCTTGCCCCCGCAGCACACGAGCGGGTCGCCGCGCGTTGACACCGTCTCGCCCCGCGTCGGCAAACGCGCGCCGACGGCCAGGGTCGTGTCCAAATTCGCGCTGCCGACCACGGCGATGCGCGGGCGCGGGCGCTCGATGGCCAGCGCGGCGGTCGCGAGGAGTAGCAGCCTCGTCATTGCGCTGGCACAACGTGTGATCGCTGCTGCAAGAGGCCAAACCACACCGGCTGCGCGTGTTGCAACCAGTGATAGCTCAACGATGCATCTATGGCGTCAGCCCAAGATCTCGGACCTCGAGAAAACCCGTACTGAAACCCGTTTTGGGGACTGACTCATACACAATTAATTAGTTAGGTCGACGACGCCTCGTCGAGCGCCTCCCACTGCGCAAGTAGTAGCTCCCTGGCTCGTTGGAGCCGCGCCTCCGTCGAGCGCGTTCCAAACGCCCACATGACGTCGTTCGCCGAAGCGCATCCGCGCGGCGGCCGCAGGGCGCGCCACGCGGCAAAAGATAAGGCCCGCAGTTCGTTGATCTCCTCGGGGGTGTCTAAGACGTCGCCGTACGCGTCGTAGAGCGTCGCGCCGACGGCGTCGCCGACCTCCGTTTCAGAAGTCGCCGCCAGCGCGGCCGCGGCGGCATCTTTCAACGACCGGTCCACGGCTAGGTCCACTTCGTCCGTTGTGTCCCTCAACCGCGCCCGGATCAGATCGTGGAACCGGGAGCAGTCGTCCGCCAGCGGCCGCAGGCGGTGCACGGCGTGCACGGGGCTCTGCTTGATCTCGTCGACCCACGCGTCCTGTAAATAAGCTGAGCCGCCGACGGCCGCCACGAGGCCCGTGCCCCCTGCGGCCCTGTCGTCGGACCAGTAGGCCTCCTCCTTCTCGGTGAGCACCTCGAGCCGCTTGACCGCGACGCGGCCCACGACTTCGAGCGTCGCCCGTTCGATGACTGGGCGCACGCCCTTGGCGTCGCGCGAGCCCGCCGTCCGCACGCCCCGCACGGCGCACAGCGCCGCCACCCGTAGTCCCGACGACGTCTGCTTCGCGTCCATGAACGCCCTTCTAAACGCGCTCTGCTGGTCGCGCCGCGTGCCCTCGTCGTGCACGCCATCAGTATAGACCGGTCGCCGCCCGCCGCCGCCCAGCGCGAGGATGATCTCGTTCTTGGGGTATTCCTGCTGCGCGACGGTCGGGAGCATCGCCACCAGCGCGGGCGACGCGGAGAAGAGCGACTCCGCCGCGGCCGCGTTCAGCGCGGCCGCCTGCGAGGGCGACGGCCGCTTCACAGTCCGCCGGTCGCCCGGCAGCCACTGCACCTCGTCGCCGACGTCCGCGATGAGCACCCGCAAGGTCTTCTCGGCGGCGATGCGGCGCGGGGGCGTGCGCAGCGCCGTGCTCCCGAGCACCGCGAGCGCCCATGCGGCACGTCTCATCACTGGATAGCAACACTCGGAGAGCACACAGCACACGCAGGGATCGCTCTCGCAGCTGACAGCTCAAAGCACGAGTGATACCGCGGCAATTGCCCGTTTCAATCGTACGCAAGCCGTGTACGACAGCAGGCCCGGCGGTGTGATGCCCAGCTTGTGCATGATCAATTGTGCGGGTTGCGTGCGGGTTGTGCGCGTCGGCTAGAGGGTTCTCGCTTGCCCGAGCGCCGCACCGCTAGGAAAACAAAAGAGCAGAAACCGAATCGAACTTTTAAAAGAGCAGCATATGTATTTGTTCGGCCGCCGGCGCGCGGCCGGTACCGGATCATCGGACGTCGTCGTCGGAGTTCCCGAATTTCTCGTGCGGCTTGGGCGGCGGCGGCGGCCTCAGGCCCGCGTGGTACTGGCGGATGATCTCGGACGCCTCCGGCGAGAAGCGCCGCGGCGCGAGCGGCGGGTGCCAGTCCGCCGGCGGCCCGCGCTCGCGCCCGCGGTCCCGCGGGTCGTGGCCGCTCTCGTAGCGCGACCAGTCCGCGGCCTCGTCCCACGCGGCGCACAAGAGCTGCACCGCGTCGCGAAGCGGCACCGCGTGCGGCAGGCGGCCGCCGTTCTCCAAGCCAAAGGTCGCCGCGACGACGCCGTCGACGTCGACCCGGCTCCGCCGCTGCGGCGCGGGCGGCGCGTTCTGCGCCGGCGCGTCGCCGGGGTTCCAGGCCATTGCAGCTAAGAGGCTGTATGCAGCTCTTCAAGTGGTTATCGCTGCGACTGCGTGCGCTGCAATTGCAAGAGACTGCGCCGAAGCCACAGAGGAAGCCGTACGATCGATCCGACGTCGGATCGATGCAACGAGTTGCTCGCGCCGCGTTATCGCCTCGGATTTATTTTGTCAAGGCAAGGCCAAGCCACGAGCTGGCTCTTTGCGGCTCGCTGCGCGCCGCAGTCGTGACTTCATTAGTGCAAGGCGTGGGGATCCTATCCAACGCCTCATCGCTCCTTTGTCTCGAGGGCCATTTTTCACTTTGCTCCTTCCTCTTGAATTCAAACGTCCAGCTCACGTGTCCAGCTTGCGATGAGCGTGCGCGGCATTCGTCGCACGCGCGCCCTCGAGAGCCCCGGAGGCCTATACACCGCCAGTCGCGCGCGCGGACGGATCAGTCAAAACGGGTTTCGCAATACATGTTTTGTCACCGCGCTGCCTCACGAGCACTGTAGTGCTGCTCGGTATCGCAGCGGTGGAACTCTGAGCCAATCTGACAGTTAGTGACTGCTGCTCTCTTATCGCCGCAGCAGCAAAGCACCAGCCTCGCCCCACGCCGCGCCGTCGCCGCCGCCCAGCATGGCCGCCGTGGAGCCCCTATTGAAGCCCTTCGAGACCGCGGCCCCGCCCTCGAACTATGCCCAACTGGACAAGTCTTTAGAACAGTTTATGAACGTGCACGTGCCGGTGGAGCAGGAAACGGGTCTGCGCATTCGAGAACGCGTCCTCGGCGAACTCAAGCGCATCTTCCAGGACTGGGTGCGCCAGGTCTGTAGAGCCAAGGGCTTGAGTGATGACCTGGCGAACGAGGCCGGCGGGCGGCTCTACACGAGTGGGTCTTATCGCTTGGGCGTGCACGAGCCCGGGGCCGACATCGATAGCGTGTGCGTCGCGCCGAACCACTGCACGAGAACGGAGTTCTTCGACTCGTTGAAGGCGACTTTATTGAGCCACCCGGACGTGACGAACATGCGAAGTGTGGAAACCGCGATCGTTCCGATCATGACCTTTGATTTTTGTGAGGTGAACATCGACTTGTTATTTGCCCACTTACCTCTTAACGCCATCCCGGCCCATCTAGATGTCGATGAAGATGCTGTGCTCCAAGGCGTGGACGAGGCGACCGAGAAGTCGCTGAACGGGCCGCGGGTCACCAATTTGATCTACAAGTTGGTGCAGCACAATTACGGGTCCTTCTTAGTCGCTATACGCGTGGCGCGGGTCTGGGCGAAAAGGAGAGGCATCTATTCCAATAAAATGGGCTACCTGGGCGGCGTCAACTTCAACATTATGGTCGCCATGGTGGCCCAGCTGTTCCCGGCGGCCACACCTTCTTACTTACTCACGAAGTTCTTCCACATCTTCGCGGACTGGGCCTGGCCCTCGCCGGCCATCCTATGTCGGCCGGTGGACCACGGGTATGGCTTCGAAGTCTGGGGCCAGCACGCCGACCAGCTGCGGGGCCGGATGGCCTACGCTAATCTTAGAAATAATCTGATGCCCATCGTGACGCCGGCCTACCCGGCCATGAACTCGGCGGCCAACGTCAATGCGTGGTCCTTCGCCGTCTTGATCGAGGAATTTAAAAGAGGTTCGAAGATCTGCGAGGCCATCGTGGACTCGGATGAACCGGACCCGTTGAAGTTGTGGGCGCCGTTGTTGGAGCGGACGGATTTTTTTGACAAATACGACGCGTATTTGGCCGTCAACGTTTTAGGGGCGGACGAGGACGCCTTCAACTCGTTCAAAGGGTTCTTAGGATCACGTTTGCGGAAGCTTGTTGAGAGACTCGGGTATTTGCCTTTACGGACGATCCACCTCTTCCCCAACGAGTACGAAAGGACCACAACGGAGGGCCTGGCCGATTTTGGAGCGTGCTGGTTCCTGGGTATCAAGGAAGATGCAACGAGGATGGAGGGCGAGGCACTTATACTCACACATACGTGGACGCAGTTCTGGAGCGAGGACGTCTCGAAGTTCCGCGAACTTGATGACGACTTGGACGTGCGGTTGGAGCACCTGACCTGGGAGCAGCTGCCGGACTTTGTCTTTGGGGACGACGAGGATGCCGTGGCTCTTGCCAAGGAGGTCGCGTTAGAGAGGAGGGAGGTGCGCCACGCCCGGGATGCCGAGGAGGAGCAGGTCGCCGCCGAGGAGGAGAACCCGGCGCTTAAGGCCCTGAAGGAGGCCGCAGGTGATGCGGGCGCGTTGAAACGGGCGCGCGAGGAGGAGGACGGCCCGGACGAGGTCAAGAAGCCCCTGTCCCTTACGGGGGCCCGGACGCTGCACGACGACGCGGACCTGCCGCGCCTGGCCGCGGTGCTGCCGCCCTGGCACCCCCTCGCGACGACGTCGCGCGTGCCGCGGTCGAAGAAGGTGCAGCTGGAGCTGGTCGGCGGGGCGTAAAATTTGACATGTTAGAGAACTACTGGTACGCGATACCCCGCGCCGAGATATTAGTCCTTTTCTTCTTGACGCCCGTCCACGCCGCCAGCGCCGAGCCCGCGGCCATGACCAGGAACAGGAAGCTCCGGTCGGCCTTGGCCGGGTCCGCGCGCGCCCGCAGGAACTGGGCGAAAAAAACGGCCGTGAACAGCGCGTTGAAGAGGAGTCCTAAATGCACGGCGATCATCCACTTCTTGTAGTTGGTATCGCCCTTCTTCGGTTCACCGAAGGCGTTCAGGCCGTAGAGGACCATTACCGCGCCGGAGCCGACGCCGGCGTAGAGCGAGTGCATGACGGCCGACGCGTAGCCGTGGCTGTGCGCACCGAACCAGCCGCAGGCGCCCAGGAAGCCGCCGTAGGAGATAAATGTGGTGGCGACGACCATGGTAGAGAGAGCTGTTTGGGAGAGCCTCCTGACGCGCTGGTTTTGGCGGCTTTGTAGGCTGCCCCGACGGTCTTCCCGGATAGCTACTGGTAGAAATAGCTCGCAAAGGATGTGTGGTGAGGGTTGCGGGACAGGCGTGAAGCTGCGGTGTTTTCAGGTTCGAAAACCCGTCCACAAAAACGGGTTCGCGGCGCAGCGTGCTAGCTTGCTTGGACCTCGCGCCCTATCGACGCCCGGTGATTAATAGGACGTGTTTCGGGCTGCCTGGCCGCCGTCGTGACTAATCAGATACATCGCAAGGGCTGCTTAGCACGCAACATCACAGAGGATGCTGCCCTCCCGCGAATACACCCCGAAGGCTCCCTTCCACGTCACGCCGCTGCAGCGGCGCCTCGCCATAGCCGCCACGCTGGTGACGAGCCTCTGCGCCACCTTCCCCTGGGCGCTGGCGCAAGCTCTACGAGCGCACGGTGTGGAGGACGCGCATCGGAAAGCGAAGTCGACGGCGGGCGTCCTCGCCGTCGTCTGCGCGCTCTTACTCATATTCGGGTACGCGCGCGACCGGAGCCGCGATAAGACGAGGACCCGGCACGCCCAGTCGCAGCGCGCGCTTGACCACCAGACGTTCCAGTGCGTGCGGCCACAAACGCCCGGCGCATTCGTCGTGTTTGCTGTGCGCGTGGTGCGGCGCGGCGTGGCCGTGTCGCGGGTCGTCGCGCTGAACGGAGACGAGCTGCGCGTGGAGCTCGACACGGCGCAGCGGGACGCGGCGGGACAAGTGGACTCGGAGGGCAGCCTGCGCCTCCTGCTCGAGGCCGCGCTGCTGCCGCGCTTTCCCGAGGGCGCGGCGGAGGTCGTCACGTTCTACGGCGAGGGCCCCACGGGCCTCGCGGGCGGGCTGGCCCTCCGGCGCGGGGGGCCGGACTTCGCGCTCGGGCCCAAGGTCGGGCGGTATTTGATGGACGCGGCCGCCGGGTGATTAAGTAAAATGTGTGACACAATGCTTATCCATGGTGCGGGAGGGGGTTGTGGGCGGAGTGGGGGGGGGGGGAGTTGCCATGACTCATATCAGAGAAGCGCGAGGGCGGCGAGCGTGGCGAACAAGCAGGTGGTCGCGAGCGAG
>Ga0114994_10000233_pt1 | contig 34449 bp, 21 predicted proteins | sample ArcticOcean_MG_C_9_FD_87043 | JGI IMG/M metagenome (GOLD analysis project Ga0114994, IMG submission 87043) | Marine microbial communities from western Arctic Ocean - ArcticOcean_MG_CB2_152 | ecosystem: Environmental > Aquatic > Marine > Oceanic | place: Arctic Ocean: Canada Basin | collected...
CGCTTCGGTCTGGCGCTTCTCTACCAGAAATTTGGAGATCTATGCGTGGCCGCCCGCCGATTTATAGGGCCTCGCGCAGAGCAACAGCCCTAGGGCACTCGCAGCCAGCCGCGACGGCTTCCTTTCGACGCGCGCGCTTTAGGCATGGCGCGGACGAGTTCCTGGGACCTCCACGCGCGCCTGGCGGCTGCCCTGCGCCGCGCGCTGGGCACGGCGAGCGCGTTAAAACCTTAGCGGACAAGTGAGGCTAGTGGGACTAGTAGTAACATTATTCACTCAGGCTCCGAGTCAGGCTCGCAAGTTGCCAAGTTCAACCGTGACCCGGGCCTTGACTTAAAGTTTAAGTTATTGTTATTCAACTCACGGTTATTAATTATTATGTTGGGAGTCATCGGGGACCGACAGCGACACGGAACTCGCGCGGAAACTTGAAACTTGAATGTCCGCCGCCGGGTCTTCAGTAACGTAAATAACATACTAGGCTCAGGCAAGGGGAGTCACAATATATTGGCCAAGATCCCGGCCATTTTCTAGATAGCCAAATAGGAGGGGTGTACACCGTGACTTGGACTGGTAGTAGCCTTTCAGGTGCGGCCGCCGAGTTCACAGACTCAGGCTGGTGAATCTTGAGTGTAAGATCATACTCCTTTATACATGCCGGTTGACTCAGACCTGCCATCAGGATGAGACCCGGGAGTCTCAGACTGAGCCTCAGGCTTAGCCTGAGGCCGCGTTTGAGCAACTTTCGCCGGAATCTTCCGGTCCCACAGTTTCAAAACAAAGTCAGCTTCTCTATGGGAAATTATGGTCGAGTGTATCCGCGCAGCAAGTCCCGCGGCAACTCCCAATTTAGAAGCTGAGATCGCGCGATCATGATTTGGTCGTCCGAGAGCTGCGTGCACAGTCACGGTCCGTGAGGCAGCGGTGCAGCGAAGAACGGCTGTCCTTGGGGCGTGCGCATTTTGAGTGCTTGTTGTGGCGTGTCAATGGGGGCCAACATGGGGTCATTTTTCGAATTGTCATGTGCGGAGGTCCCACTCGGCAAACTACCCTCATTTAGGTAATTGAAAGTAAGGACCAACTTTGTTACGCTTTCTCGGGAGGCAGAAGCACGGGCCACTGTACGGCGGGCCCGCTAGACCTCCGACTTCCCCGCGTCGATGCCTTAACGGCTCGTCGAAGTGCCGCGCTGCGCGCTTTTTGCTCCCTGGGGCGGCAGGGGTCGTCGGTGGCGATCAGGGCCCGCTGCGCAGTTTGTTTCTTTTTTGCGCGCTGCGGGGCGAGAGCGAGGTGGGAGCTTCGAATGAAGGGGGAGCGTTCCGGCTACCTTTCGTCGCTTGTTCAAGCCACGCGCGCGGTCGCGTCCATCGTCATGTCTCATCGTCGTTATCCCACCAGACGAGCCATCCAGGATTCAGGCGGCCGGAACCGCCCGGTTTATCACCTAGTCGGGGCTGATATCATGGGAGTAAGACCATCTTGCTCCTATTGGTTCTACCGTCTCCGGCTTTTAATAAGTGCATACTTGAACGAAATTTGGCGCGATCCGCCCCGCGAGCGCCGAATTACAGAAAGTTTTCGCTGGAGCGGCGTTCTTTATGATGTTTAGTGCATGCAAAGTTTGGTGCGCGCGGGCAGCATCGCACTGAGATAACGCCAAACCCGTCAAACTCCTGCCGGCGGGCCAAAACCCGTCAAACTAGTCGCTGCCGGGCAGCTAGGCTGGGGCAGGCGCAGTGGGGGCTTTAGATGTTCAGAGCTCAGCAAATTCGCGTGTCCAACTGCCACGGGCTGGTGCGCTGGGAAGCCCATAGCCAGGGCTCCACAGCTGTGGTCCTGGTGGCAGTTGGGCATGCGATGCGCAAAAGTTTAACCGTCCTGAAGTTCGACCCTTCGAAACGCCCATAGCGGGCCCCGCGAGGCCCCCCGCGAAACCTTTTGCGGAGCCGAGGCTGCCTGAGAAGGTACTGAAGCCAGTGGAACACGCTGGGGCAGCTATCTGCACCAATTCCGTCGCTGAGATCATATGCGGCGTACCACCCCGCGGCGCAATGTGGCATAAACCGCCAGATGGCATGCCCGCGCCGCGACAATGGGTCGGGCACGTGCGTGGGGTACCCTCGGACACTGTGGCCGCGTTCGTGCGCTCGAAAAGCTGGAGATAGTGCCGTATTATGTGTCGCGGTCGGGACCGTCGAGACGGTCGTCGCGGTCGACCAAAATCACTCCAACGAGCGAAGGAAGGGTCTCGAGGCGTGGGCGAGGGTACGAACCCCCGCCTGTGTACGATCACTTACACTCTGGGGCCCGTAAGGCGAAGAAAAGGGGGTTCCCAAAATAGGTGACGGGTTTTATATTTTAGGTGACGGGTTTTAGGTCCCGGAGTCCAAAATCGCAGCCCATTTCTCCGCGCGACGGTGCCGCTAGCGCACCAAACTTTGCATGCAGCCCACAGATATCATAGGAACATACGCAGCAGCGCAACCTTCCCGTAATTCGGCCCGTGTGGCGCGCACGCGAAAGCCGCCACATAAAACCCAACGGACGTCCAACTCCTATGGTGTCCCGTACCTCTTCTGCCGGGCGCAGGGCACCGGAGCTCGATGCTCCACTATTGGGCCAGCGTCGTTCGTAATAAAACCCGCACTTATAATTACACCTAGGTAAGGCAAAAACTACAAGTCCCGCCTCTGCCTTCCCCCAGGCGAACTGTGACACTAGCCTTCCCTTCCGAGTCTTATTCTTCTCTGCCTTCCCTTGAAACCCTGCCTCCTCTTCTCTGCTCTCCCTTCCCCGGAGAGCTGTGGCTAGTGGCCTCTACCGTCTCTGCCTTCACTCGGCTCCCGCGAAATGGAGCAAAAGTAGAGAAGAATGGGTACTAGTAGAGGAGAGAAAGCAGAATTTTTCCTTGTTCTCGGGTGTTTTTGCCTAGCGTGGTGGCCCCAAGTATTTGTGCGCTTTTAACTTCTCTCGTCTACCTTCTCCCGCACGGCCATCCTAGTGGGGTCTACTACCTTCCCTGGGCGCCCGGGCCTTCACCGTAGTAGCCTTCGGCTGAAGGAATCCGCCCTTCTCTGCCTTCACCCGAGACCTCTCTTCCTTGAGCAGAGTAGGGGGGGAACCCGCAGCGAAGGTAGACAAACCCGACTTTTTGGACTTGTAAGTTTTGCCTTACACCTACTAGTAGGGTTGGCTAATACCTAATACCTACCTAGGTAGGTATTACTCCACACGTTCTAACTAGCGGACGCTAGGTAGCCAGCCCTTATCCTGGGTACAAGTACCCCAGCCACACGGCCTTATTCCACCGGAGGCAAAAGCCACGGATTTCCCCATATTCTATCAAGTTAACTAGGAGGGCCACGCACGTTATTCTCAGCTTTTTTTGGCGTCAAAACTTAAAGGCCGCCAAGAAATGCAACCGAGTAAGCGTGAACTGCGCCCGCCCATGGGTGAATCGGCGCAGCCGGGGTGTCCAGCAGCACTTTCTTCGAGCGCAGACGGCTAACAACGCGCCGCGCAATCGAGGCTTCTCTGGGCAGCCCACTTCGACGATTCCCTATTTCTCAGCCCAGTAGAGGAGCCAAGGGTATTCCTTCCGAGCGGGCCGAGAACACATAATGGGCCGAGAACACATAATTCCGCGATGTTCTGTCGAAGGATTACCCTCAGTAATGTCATGGGACTGTAAACGCGGGCGTCAAACGAGGCGTATTTGGCAACGCGTACACGGAGTCCGAAACGGGCTCCACAGCCAACGCCTGTTGGCGTGGGGCTTCGAAGGGTTGCTGGGGTTCCTCAGTTGCGCTTGGTTGCTCGAAAAACCTCTGGTTAGCCACCTTTTTACTAAAGTAGTCAAATAACTATTATTACTTAACGGGTTTCGTGGTTCTTTATTTTGGCTCCACGCGCCCACCACTCCGTAGAATGACCTCAAAACCCACTAAAGATCCATCCAAGCGGGCTCGAGGAGTGGCCCGGGCCGGGAATTGCGGGGCCATCGCGCCCCCGGGCGCCAAGAACGAGCGAAAGCCCCCCAAGACACAGCAGCTTTTGCACATCTGCGTTGCGCGGGCACCTCAGCGGCAAGCATCAAGTCCAACGTATCTCCGACTATCGCGTGGAACAGCTGGGTGGAGGTATTTGGGCTAGGAAACATTTTTTTATGGTTCGACGTTCGCGTCGATGTCGCTCACACCACCCAAAACGCCTTCAGTAGCAAAGAGTGCGGTCCAGCACGTGGTCTGGTATACCTTGGCCGTGCTGAGGCGGTCGCGCGGGCGCGTGGGTCCGCTACGCGAGTGTGAGAGGCTGCCGCGCGAGCCGTGCTGAAAAGCTGCTTTTTTGACGCCGCGCGCGGCGCTGCGCCCGGAATTTTTGGCAGCGGACCGTCGGACATGATGCCCGAGACCACCGGGCAGCCGCTGGGCGTCGAAAACGCGCGTCGCTACGAAGCCCCAAAGCCCCAACAACGGACCTCTTGCTAGTTAGCTATAGATGTAGTGCTTAACTAATTAAGTCTCCTCACTCGAACCTCTCGAACCGTAGGGAGCAATGTTTCCCAACGAGCTGCCCATCGAGTCTAAAATGGAATAAAGGGTGTAGTAGGCATGAGGATGAAGAAACGGGAGGCCCGGGGGATCTGCTGTGCGTTAAAAAAATCAAAACGTTGATGTTAATTTTATCAGCTACCTTAGGCAACCATCGGCATAGTTTGAACCAGGGGAGACAGGAGATCTTAGACGCCTTCCTCCTTAATCATAAACTAGTCGATTATCTTATTGAGGATCTTGCTAGACCAACCCAAGCTCCACGTTGCATGGGCACATTAATTCTCCTGATTTCGGCTGCTAATGGCTGCGACACCTCTCGGTTGCATACAATGCTGACCGTCCGACTTCAACAATCCACCTTGCTGTGGCAAAGTATACTTGATCTGTTAGCTTTGCCAAATCAAGACTTGCTTTCATTACGCGCCACTTATTGTTTAGTATGCGAAATGTCTGTCCTGAGTCCTAAGTTGCTATGTCACAGCCAAACTCTTGACATAATTTTGGCTATTTTAAACTGTATGCGCAATAAATCAACTCTCCTCGAAGCAGCACGTCAAACACTGGTTGCATTCGTTCAGTGTGCGGTGATTACCACAGGGATGTTAAAAAAGGAACTCAATGACTTCTTAACTATAGTATTTTGCGAGGATAAAGTCCAGTGTGATCGCTACCCTCGAATAGCTATTCGACTTGTGTCCGCCCTGCGTGGTAGTAATATTGAAATATGCAAGAGCCAATCGTCATCCGTTTTGCAACTTCTCTTGTCCCAGACTCATTTCAGACAGGCGTTTGCAATCAAACTAGCTCTTGGCGAAATATGTCATATGAGCACAAGTTATACAGCCAAAGATAGCAGAGTCTGGGTGTCACTTATGTGGATGTTGTTTCATTCAGATCAACTAGTTGTGAAAATGGTCGCAACGAGCATGAAAGCCCTATGTGATACACTGGTTGAATTGACTCACAGAAGTACTGTGCCAGACCTCATAGGTGGAGGGGGGGTACCAATTCTGTGGATGGCAAGGCACGACGACTCTACCGGATACTATCGCCGTTGCTCTCCAAGATCAATGGCATCAAATATTCTAGATTGCCTCCAAAGGACGCTAAATGGCAAAACACATCGGCCTATCACGTTTCAAAGCAAATACGCCCCGGTCCCGCAGCAGGTGAGCACACGTGTTGTTGCACAGACATTGTCCAATTTGAATTACACAGACAACAAATTGGTCATGCAAAAACTCAAATATCGCCCTAACTTTATTATATATATCTTCCAGCACGCCCGTTTTGCTCGACACACTTAGAGAGTTATCGAAAAGCCTGTCTAGTGATTTACAGGTTATACGCGTTCTTTGCAGATTGCTAGTGACTCTCCCACATTACTCTAGAAATTCAAATGCGGATGCACGTGGACCGCAATTTAATTGCATAACGGTGCTTATCCGAACTATCCAGCGAGATGCCAAGATGATGATACCACCATCGAGGCTATTGGAAAAATTCAGTTTAGATATTCCTTCCATTCTTAGAGACACCTACCTTGACCAAGGTGAAGTTTCAATTCTCTGGGGAAATTATGAAAGCTGGGAATGTTTGATTTCTCTTGTTTCCTGCCCTCTTGACCCAGAAGACGCTCGAGACACGACAAGCAGTCTCCAAACGTGCGAATTTTATCAACTGTGTTTATTTGTCACCTTGATGTGTTGTGCATTGTGAATCATAGGCTCTCACCAAATCTAGTGGTTGATGCTCTTAGTATTTCATGTTGCCATCGATTTTTATTACCGAGGCATGCGTATTTAAATATGCTCTCCAATAGTGCGGGAGATTACAATTCTGCAGCAGGAATTGTGCTTGCTGCACTCAAGTACGGTGCACCAAATCTTGCAGTGGGTGCCATGGTGCTTGAACACAAGTGCTTGGACTGCTGATTGCGATAATTTTTATTTAGGTTGACATGTTCAGTACTCTTATGGCTTCATGCGGCTCACACTCCGCCAGCGGCGTATTATCTGTGTGCACAGCTGCATTTTTTTTCATGTGGTTTGCGCATTTCCCTTTTACTACCACGCCCCGCTCAGGGCATGTCCACACGAGTGTACCTACACAGGGCGGTAATTTCGACACCCGTGGTTAGGGATTTTGAGGTGTAACTTTCATCTTCCTCCTTGGCGTCCGCCTGCCACCGCTGCTTAGAGCCTCTGCTTATACCTTTCCTCGCGGCGCCTAAAGGCGTCTCAGGGTAGGTAGGAACAGCTGATACGCGACCGAGGCGAGGGTTGCCACCCCTCATTTCGCTAGGAGCGATTGGCCAAGACCAAAGGAAACTCTCTATTTACAGAACTGCCGTGGCCTAAAAGATGAAGCGCCTGTCCCTCTTACTCACGTTCTCCACGAGCATGAAGCCTCCGGCACCTTTTTCAAGAAACGTGGCGTATTGGCCGCGCTACGCTCGATGCGGAAAACAGCGCCGTTTTTCTTGGGATGCGGGCTGGACGCAAAAACCTGCCGACGAGGCACCCTGGGCGTTAGGTCGTGGCTCTCTCGGCACTTACTACTGCTGCATGTGAAGCCACCGGAGGTGAGTTTCTCGTCCAAACCCCCCGTCTCATGGCTATTCAACTCACCGTCTAAGATGACCTGGTACTCTTATCTGTTGACCTGGCACTCTTAATGCGACCGGACGTCGTTTTCTCTCTTGGCTCAAGTCTAACTCTCTCGCATCAATCGGCCTACTCATTCTTCGAGTCTGGTCTCGCCCGTGACTCTACCTGGTTTAATCCTCGTAGCCGACTTCCCCACTGCCCGACCACGTCATCGTCCGCACTCGTGACCTTAATTAAACGATGCGTTAAATGTTCCACCAAGCTTGGATACATGCATACCAACTCAGATCACTCCCCAGTAAAAATCGAGCTCCGTCTCGTTAGAAACCCCAAGAAACGTCTTACGAAGCCCAGGGTTTGCCGAGACTTCTGCTCTTCGAGGAAACTCAGACGACGGTCAACGCACTCGCACCGCAGTCTTCAATCATGTACGCCGCCATTTCAAGCAATCCGCGCCCAAGCGTGGTCCTGGTCCTAAGACCCGCAGCGCCACTGGAACCGCTACCAACCGAACGCAATTTACCACCAGAAGCCATGATGCTCTACCGCTCGCGTGTCAACCACTCCGCTGGGACCCTACGACTCACGGGCGCTCTTGTCTTTGCTACTGACGACTCCCCAGGCCCATCAGGCCCGCCTTCGAATGATTTAAGCTAGCAGGACCTAAACCGCGAGTCCTCATCAACAACCGCAACGACGCCTTTCGTGTATACTGCTCCCTACGACCTAACACCCCCGCATTCCGCATCGCTAAAATCGACTGCGCGAAGCCCGTTGTCTGGTCAAGGCAGCCGTTGACCTCGCCAAAAAAGACTGGTTTTTTTTTGGTACCTTGACCTCAATGGCAAAACTGACGGTCGCAGTGGCGGCGTGTCCTTCTGGCGAGCTGTGGAAGACCTCAAGCGCGGACTTAAGAAACGCCGCCTAAAGCCACCGAGGCCCAAAAAGCCCGACAGGACTGTCGGTCAAACCGATTCCGAGACTGCCGACCTTCACAGACTCTTCTCGGCTGAATCCGGGAATCTACCCACCTCTAGTGTCCTCCGGAGCGCGCGGTCCTGCGTTGTGCGCCATCGAGGCTAACGAGGCCGTGTGGCGCGTCGGACGCGTGCGGTGCGCGGCCGCCGCGAAGGGGGCTGCACCCAAACGAAGAATCGAGCATAACTTCCCTGGATTCATAGCCTAAATCCGCAAAGTTTATACGAACGACACTAGGGGGGTGTTTATTGCCAGGCCGGAGCACGGACCGCAGACCGGGCGAGGAACCTAAGGGGTAACATATCCCGTCGACGGGATATGTTATACGCGGCGTATAACATATCCCGCCGGCGGGATATGTAAGGGGGCCGACCCCGGCGCCCCGCATGGCTCTAGGGTAAGGAAAACCCGTTTAGTAAGAATAATATATTTGGTGTGAAAAGGTGGCTAAATAGCGATTTCCCGAGCAACCAAGCGTCTACATAGCTCAGACGACCCCTTCGAAGTTCCACGCCAACAGGTTTTGGTCGTGGTCCCCGTTTCACACTTCTCATACACGTCGTCGAACGCACCTCGTTTGACGCCCGCGTTTGCAATCAAGACGTCATTACACTGAAAGACCCTTCAAACCAGTCGTCCGTGGGCTATGGGCGAGCATTATATCGAAATATGGTTAAGCTACGACCCAATTACGGATTTCGTGCCTGAGAGCAACACGCCGCTGTTCATCAGCGCCGCGGCGCGTCCCAGGGGAAGCAGCTTGTTTTCATCCGGCCTTATGATATATGCACCGACACCAGCCCTCGCTGGTGTCTAACTGGGCCCCAGAGCCGTGTGCGCGCGGTGCTCTGCTGGGGCAGCTCGAGTCCTTTTATTTGCAAAGAATACGAAAATGGCCATAGTTACGGCTCTCGTTACACGGACCGACCTCACAGTACGGCCCCCGGAGCTCAGGCGGCCCTTAAGAGGGCCCTAATAGTCCCCCGGACCGAATCCAAGGATTTCGGCGCTCGATGGAGCGAACTCTTACTGCGGGTGCAGCCCCCTTCCTCCCCTTCCGCCGCGCGCCGTGCATACTCCCGCATAAACAAACAAACAACAAACAAACAAATTAGAAATCGAGGACGGGGGACACTAAGGTAAGTCCACATCACGGCGCTCAGTGCTTTTCGCCCCGGGCCCCTAGCTTCCCAAGGCGCACACTCTTGACAGCAAATGCATGGAGCTGGCCAAAAGCCCGCGCTGGCGGCAGCGTCCCTCCCAAGTCGCGACGGCTAACGAGTAAAGGGGAACCGGAACCCACTGACAAGGATATTGGGCGCCTCAATTTTATTAATAAATAAGAATTCGACCTCCAATTGCAGCTGTAGGATCCGACCGGCTTGATCCAGACTAGTCTGACTAGGCCCGGGCCGGGGCATTCATAGACCGGTCGGCAGAGCTCGGGTTTTGTTTGGGCAGCCTCAAGCGCCCAGCCTGAGACTGAGCCCTCAGGCTCGCATCGTATACTGACTGAGCAGGAAGGAGGCTCTTATTTGGTTTTTTGCCTTTTGTCTTTTTTTAAAATTTTATTATTAATATCTTCAATGTGCAGATGCCACTACTGGCAGTGTCCGAGTGAGTCACTGGTTATGTATACGTTTATTTAGTAAATAACAAGAGGTCCGGAGTGGCCGCTCCTGCGTAGGAGGGCCCTTGGCGAGTACCAGTAGCCGCATTTGACGGTCGCAGGCATTCCGGCTTTCGCCGGCCCCTCCGAGTGTGACTCCGAGCATGAGTCGTGCCTGAGCCCAAATAAAAAATGCCTTACGCCAACCGCGGTCGGCGTAGTATTGGCCTCCGTAAGAGGCCCAGTTCAGCTGAATTGCCCGGGCGGATCGATTTCCGGACCAAGCGGGCCGGGCCACCCATCGCCAGGCAGGCTGCCATGTGAACGCAAGCACAAAATGACTGACCTAGGGGATTGAGAGCCCTTTTTTTACCTCAATTAAACTTGTAGGTAAAGTTCGACTGTCAAATTTCCTGGCAACTGAATGATAAAAACTAAAAACTTGGAATTAATCTAAAATCTTTCAAGCTTACAGTGGCAAAGAAAACCAGGAAGGGTGAAAGCTATTATCTTATCGTGAGAACAAAAAATTGTCAGGCAACAGGATATTTGGGACAGAGAGGGGCTGGACTGTGCTACGCTCTGATTCTTGAACAAGATGCGCCCTACTCGCCTCCGACACACCCCATTGAATTATGATGTTCCAAAGGCGGCGACTCAGTAGTAAAGTGCGTCCCCACCGGGTCCTGGGGCCCGGACGTGGCCTGTAAAATAACGCCGTTCAGCCGCTGAGCGCCGTCAAGCTAGAGTATTCTCATGTGTTAATAAAACAAATGGCCGAAAAGTGATCGAGGGACCACATGACAGACGCTGGCTGGCCTGGGCAGCTGCCACCTGGCGTTCAAGATCGTTTTTTGCCCTACTCGAAGGAAGTATATCGTAGTGTTTTGAGGTGATGCACGTCGCGAGAAATAAACCGTCTCAGACTCGATGGCGCGGGACTAGTAGCGTTCGTTTCTAAAGCGCGGTGTCTAAATGTTGATCAATGCCGGGATTGGTTGCATGACTAAAATCCAGCTCAAGAACAAAAAAGTCTTGCATCAGGTTCGAGGCAAGAATGATGGCAAGGACGAAGGGATAATTTTTTTCTAGTGCGAGGTTTTTTAGCATGCAGGGGCTTGGAAGTGCAACAAAGGCCAATTAAAGGCGTGCTGATTTTGAAGTTTTTTTTAGTCTAGCTATAATATGCCGACCAAACGTCAACCGTAACAATAGCTGGGTAAACATGGCCATTTTACTTACGCCTAACGCGCATCCTGCTTGCCTTTATCATTGTTGAAAGACCGCGGAATAACAGAAGATCCAACCGCGACAAGGAGGCTCCGTGGCTCGTAAGGTTTCATAAAAATGCAATACTTCGCAGAGTATTTTTCGATGACTAAAATCTGGGAGGGGGTCCTAGCAGTTACTGATGCAAGTTTATAGGTACCCGCTTTCCCAGAAGCGCGGACTGGCGGTCCAGAAATTATTGGCTCATTATTATTCAAACACTTGTGCGATCAATCAATAATAGGAGCGTCGGAGTTGCTTTTATGTCTTTGCATACTCTGACGCTGTGGTGTGTATAGAGTGACGGGAAAGGACGTCGAGCAATACAAGCTGCCTAAAACAGAATTTTAGACACGACGCGCCCCTTACTTGCGATCATGTTATGGAAATAAACCACGTTAAAATCATCTTTCAACACGGAATAATGATCGATTAACTCCGAGCTTGAAGATTATTTTCATTCAATAGCTATTGGGATACACGCTCAAACGGGTGAAGCTGCGTTTCGGCGGCGCATAGCGCGCACACACAGAGGTCTGTCCGTATGGTCTCTAAAAGCTTCTCAGAAATGTCCAGAACTGCGCCTCGTCGCGGCGCGCAAGAGGCGATCGCGTGCAAAGCGGACCAAAAAAGGGCTGCTAGCGACGCCGCGCGGCCGCAGACGCCGAATTTTTTTAGTTGAAGCCAGCGTAGCGTACTGGTGCCAAGGTACTGCGCCGCGGTTTGCCACATGATGGTATGTGTCATGGTCCACGCACGAGAGGGCCAAAAATCACCATTGTCGCTCATTGAGTTAATTTCGCTTTTTTTAGGCTAAAGGGCCGTAGCAAGGCCGGCGCAAATTCAGAGCTGCAGTCAGTACGGTGGTCCGGTCAGCGTCGCCGCAATAAATTTTATCGTGCTGCCAATTCTTGCTGATTAGCAGCACATTTCCTTGCCCTTTTTGCGACCGCGGCGACAAAGCTGCTTGGTTTGGTGCGCTTCTCGAGCTTGGGTAACAAATCGCCCTTTCACCAAAGCTACAAGAGTTCGCCCGTCCGCTATTACTGTAAGACGATGAAAATCAGTAAGCAATCGCGCTGCAAGATGGGAACTTCTTTTTGCAGCGTCTCGTGTAACCTACGGTCCTTGCCGTTGCTTCGGTTTTTTTGCGGGTGGTACTCAGACAACGGAGGAGTACGCTATCACTGATGGAAATGCATAGCCCGCACTACAGGGCTCGCACGCGCCGCGCTTCGCCTAAAAGGCCAGCTTCAGAGAACATGAACAAGAACATCCGAAAGAACCCGCTCTATTTCAAATTGAAAATTCCTTGTGCCCAGTGGCGTGCAGAGTTTTCAACAAAATGCCCGATTGCACGTGCCGTGCCGCCGCCGATTTTTTGGTCCGAGGCTGGCCGCAGTGCAACATTATGCCGCAGGCGCAGTACAGTGCAAGCAATTTTTTTCCGTGATACGTCATGCACGTTTCTGATCGCACATCCATCAATCGAGTTGCTCAGCTCATCAGAGAACGATTCGATTAACTTCGTTCTTGACCCCCTCGTCTTTAAGCAAAGTAACAAAGTAAACAGATAGGCGCCGCGCCATACAGGGTGTCGTGTCCCCTTGCCCTTTTTGCACCTACTAAAATCATCAGAAGCCCAATGCGCCCCAAGCTTAAAAGATTTCGTCTACAGAATTAAATTTTGGGCGGAAGGAAGAAAACTTGTGCCAGCATTGGCACTCGCCGAGGGGTAAGGCGCACCCTGCATTGGGCGTCTAGGCTCAAGGTCGCAATTTTCAACTTTTAATATTCGGCTCTGGGTTTGCTCTGTGCAGCCTACTACTACCACCAAGTACGCTGAACCAGCTTCAACAGCAGCGGTGGGCAAGCAATAAATAAAAACCATCCTTGCAAAAAGTTCTAGTAATTTGCGCCGAGTCTTATCTATCTGACTCGCCGTGCTCTGGCCATTACCCCAATATAGCGCAAAAACATGGAAAGCAAGACCTAACGACCACCAATCCCGGTGATAAGCGCACATTGGGCAATCACGAATCATAATGAGTAGGTACGCTAATAGATAGACCAGACCGCCTCACGCAGAAATGACCGCAAGAAAACTGTTGCCACCAAAGAGCAAAAATATACCCGCGCGGTAGCTTAAGCTTACTTAGGACCTTATTGAAATTTCTTGGACTCTCTCGACCGGGACTTCGGGTAGGCGGTTCAGCCGAGGCTCCCCGGAGTTGCCTGGTTCTCCAAGTCTGGTAGGTGGCTGGATCTAGATAGTATGTTCTTTCACGTGCGAACGCTCAATTAATTAATTAAGCTGCTGTCATTTTAATTGGAAGTAGACACCTTCTGCCCCGCATAATTATCGGTTACCTGAGCGCGAGTGCAGTGCGCGTAGTTCAAGTGTGATATCTATGTCCTGAAAAACCTCGTCAAAATAGGCCAGCACTATTTCAATGTCGCGTCCAACCACACGATGTTTTTCATGTAGACGCTACAAGTTGTTGAGCAGAACGGCATGCGTTGAATAGAGCGGGCTTCTTCGGACGCACAAAGTAGCCATGATCTTTCGTGATGCATTCGCTGAAAATGGTACATGCGTGCCGGCAGTTTGACTTGGTATGCCCGTTGCTGGTACGAATACCGGGTTGTGCGCTACTAGTGAAAATGTGAAAATGAGCTTCACAAATATATTGGAGTTGAAGACAAAAGGACCCTCATAGGCACTCGCTTGTGGGTTGTTTTACCTATTTCCTTCGGCACTCCTAGTCGCGTAGCGATCATAACTACTCAAGTTACGTGACAAGAATCAATTAATACCTCCGAGTCTCCATCCATACCGTGACATAAATAAAAACTATAATCATGATGTCCGGCGAACTTGAACTTGAAAGTACCTCTTGCTCTCCCAGCTGGTATTAGTTCTACAAAAGCTTCCCACCCATACTTCGGCGGCCACCTAACGTTCTTCTGTTGCAGGCCGTGTCTGCAACGGACTCGATCTGGCAGAGCTGAGCCTCTCAGAAACCCGCACGTTGAACCCTATACTTGCAAAGGCGATTAAATTGTGCTCGTGGTGACTATAAGAGTAGGGGGGCGTTGGTATGTGAAGAACACTATCAGCCCTAGTTCGGCAAACTGGCTCTGTGAGGCCGGAAAAGATAATCGCGGAGGCCGCGTCAAACGCGGCTTCTGAACGCGAGCACGGTTAATAAACCAAGTCGCTTCAGAGCCCCCCCACTATGGGATACGATCGAGTCCCAATGTACCCACTTGATGGCCCCGGGTCAATTGCCTACTTTCCTAGGCCGGTATCTGGGCGCTAGGGCCACTGGCAGGGTGAAACAGTAACAGGCTCGTGGTTCCGCTAGTTGGCTCCAGTGCCACCCCGGAGGACTCTTATTCCCGGTGCCTAGACACGTGGTTGGTTCCGGTGCCGGGTGGTGGTTCCGACTCGGATGCCAAATGAATTTAAAATAATTTAAAAAAAAAATAGCCTTTATTTAGAACGGCGCCACATTGGGCCTGAGGATTTCGCGTGGTTCCCGGGCCAAGCGCGCTGCGCAGATTCGGTGGTCCCTACGATGCGTCACGGCCACTGGAACTGGTTGTGAAGCCAGCAATGTTGTCCGCGGCCGTGTTGCCGTGCACGTTGTCGGGACGATGTGATGAGGCGGCATCATGATGGTGTTTACTCAGGCTGCCACTGGCAGTGGCACGATAAAATCCGAGGACCGGGTAAAAAAGCCTGAGGATTTTTGGGAGGCCAGAGACGGCTGGGTTGCGTGAGGCGCGAGAAACAAACATATTACATACTGATGCTGTGGTGTTGGCACTGTCGAACCCCACGCCCTTGATTTAAGAGGAAGCATTCCTTAATTTTATTTGTTTACAGAGAGAGTATACAGAATCTGATGTATGTACACAGTTTGTTTGTACATGTAGGGGAGGACTCGGACGGAGATGGCAGCACATAAAGTCGCTGAGCGAGGACTCGTATAGAGCTTGGACGCGAAGTTCATCGTATTGACACCGCTATGTCACGTATTGACAGAGGACATGTGCCGTGCGGGGAGGACATCGCCGCCACCCACGCCAACGCTACATTACTCTTTGATAATCCAAGCCATACTGACGCCTGGGGGCTCGCGTGGGGCGGGCACACGCCCGTGAATCGCACAGACGGAATATTATGGGCGCCTGAGACGCCAGCTGCCCGGCATGCAATCGCAGCACAGCTCGCGAAGGACCCCCCCACATGCGCCGCAGCACCACCAAGTGCTCGACTTGCTCTTGTCCTTGCTGAGTGTCACGCGCTTGAGACGACACGCCGTGCGCATGAGCTAAAGGGTGAGGCCTGGAGATCGGGGGGGATCAGCCCGAGTTTTGCGTGGGGTGCGGATGACAGCGGCTCAAGCGCCGATGCACCTCCGCTCCTTGATGCGCTCATTCGACTCCGTATGCGTGCAGTTGCTCTCTGTCGTCTCTGTCACGGTACAGCAGCACCCGAAACGCTCGAGGCACTCCTTGACCTTGCACGCGCATACGCTGCGTCCGGACTTTGGTTACAGGCGGCGGCACACGCAAAACAAGTGGTCTCGCTTCTCACCGAGACACCGGCTCGTGTCGATGATGGCAATAATGTGGCGTCCATGGTAGATGAAGCCGCTGCCACCTCGGTCCTTGGACTGTTCTCGCGATTAGCGTCAATCGTAGCAGCAGCGCACGAGAGCCGCGTATCATGGCATGAATTGATCACTATACTAGCCAACGCCCGCGAGCAGCGTCTCGCTGAGCAGCTCTGGGGCGTGCTTGAGGGTGGCCACGCACCGCCCAGATCAGACGTGCCAGGTGGCGATCTAACCTGGGCTGGCGTGGTTTCATTTCTCCGCGTAGCGCATAGTGGTTTTGCAGCGGTGACACAACGCCTCGAGGCTGTTGCACCCACGCACGATACGGCAGCACTCGATCATGCTTTCCGTGCGGCGGCGATCACGCCAGGTGCGGGTGCAGCGTTTGCCGCCCCACTTCGAGCGGCTGTCATCGCATCATCATGTGCGGCAGCTGCCCTGGCCGGCTCAGGCTGGGCTGAGTGGCTCTGCGCGCGAGTGGATGCTGACGCCGCGCGCGGCACTGCTGCTGCTCCTGTCACCTGGGAGGAATGCGTTGCCGCTCTTGTGGCCTGTCCTTTCGCCGTCGCTGCAGGTAGTATTACCTCTCTATCACCTCGTGCAGCAATGGTCGCTGCAAAGCGCGTGGCCAACCTCCGCGCACGCGCACATGTAATGTGCGGTCGAGCACACGCGCGCCGCGGAGAGCTCGCCGCGGCTGCACGTGTGCTCCGAGCCGCGCTTCACGCGGCCGCAAATGCGGGCCGGTCCCTGGGAGCGGTCGCGGCTGATGCACACGCGGCGCTTGCCGATGTTGCAGCATGGACCAGCGTCTTTTCACATGCACACGTATTTCGACAAGTCGCCTCCGCAGGTTGCTGCTTTTACAGTCTCACGTCGCCGCGGAGAGGTGACTTCGCAGTGGATTGACTCAGAAGAGGCAGAAGAATGCGCGGCTACTCGCGAGTCTGGACGCCACCATGCCAATAGCGCTACTGCGGACGCGAAAACTGATGCAGCTAAGCGTGTAGCGCTCGTCGCCGCGCGCCTGGCGTACGCCGGCGGGTTTGGTGCAACTCTTGATCCGGCTGCCACTGCCGCTGCTTCACATCTGGAGCGTGCCGAGGCTGCCACTGAGGCAGTCTACGGCCATGTAACCAGCAATTTCGCCGCTGCGCTCGTGCTTGCTGCGCGAGGTGCGTTAGCTGCGGCGACTGGTAAGGATAAGGCTGCGCGTGATACTCTCGCCCGAGCAGAGTTGCGTCTTGGAGCTGCTGGTGCCCCCGCACCTCGCGCAGCCACGAATGTGCGACTTGCTCGCATTCTCCGTCGTGACCCATCTCGTCGGCACGAGGCGGCGCGGCGTCTTTCGGCCGCGGCAGTTTTTTACAATGGACGCGCGGTTGCGGCGGCGGAGGTAGTGGCCGTCGCTGCTGATGCCGCAGTCGTGGACCGCGCAGACACTGCGCGTACACAGTACGCCCAACTCGCCGCCACATGCTGGGCAGAGGCTGCTGAAATCCTCCGCCGCTGCGGTACAAACACAAGCGCCGCTGGCCGTGTGCGCACTGCTTGTGCACACGTGAACGGAGCTCGGTCGCTTGCAGGTTAGTAGGTTAGATGAAGCCGGCTAGTGTGGGCAGCATCACAGCATGGGAGCATACCTGGGTTGCATGCAAGCCTGTCGCGTTTAGACCATGCCTCCCAGAGCTTCTCGCAAGCACGAGTAAAAATGATCGCGAGTAAGAAAGCCTCTTCGGGAAGTCGAAAATATCTAATAATTTTTCTCTCAGCCCAGGGTCACTGTTAAAGAGACGCCCACGGCCAGCGGAAGAGATGAAGACCAGGAGAGCTAGCTAGGGGCGTCGACGTGAAGTTAAACTGTCGGGAGTTAGGTACGTCAACGTGAAGTGAAGTAAAACCGCCATGTGGGTTTTTGTTTTTTTGAACTTCAACATGGCGCCCTATCCACGTCTCTTCCGTTCCTAGTGGCTTATCCTCGGGCTAGTACATGCTCTCGCTCTAGTCAACTGCGTCTGAGTTTTATCCATTTCCTTCGCGTCCCTGACTTGGTAAAATGCCACAGAACCTCTCTCGGTCGTAAACCGAGCAGCGCCTCAGAGACGACGAGACACAACATATACTAAAACGGTAGTTTAAACCTCGCCCGGGCCCTCTGGCTTCCAGTTGTCGCCGCGACAGCCCACTCCGCTGGGGGGGGTCTCAGGCTGATGAGACAAAGAGGCGATACCAGTGAGACAGAATTTCAAGAACTTCATGTTAGCACAATTTAACAACTTCGAAAGACACGGAGTGTAACGTGCGGGTATTTGAGTTTGCTAATAGGCTCATAACCCTTGTGCATCCAACCCCGTTGAGTGCGAACCTGGGGCCGTTGAGAAGCCTGGTATGTGCCCTATCTACGGCTCATGTAAACCTTTCTGATTATCCTGCGTCTCGGGCGAAACCCCCATTTGAAAACAAACTCGACTCGCCGGAACATTTTCTTTTTGGCCAAGAGAGGCACCTTAGTAGTGGAGACAATCTTATGTGCTGAATGGGTTCCCCGCCGACGGGCGGGCGGCCACGCATCTCTCTCCAAAGATTATCTCTGCCGCAATCTACTCCACCGTAAATCCCGCGCCGTGCACCCAGCGCGAGCTCGGGATGCCGAAAGTCGTCCACATTTCTGCTATACATCATATTCTTAGCCACTTCATATCTACATTTTCTATCCGTGTGAAGCAAAGGGAACAGGCAGCAAGCCCTGGACCATTAGATAAATTTAGGCAGTGCCAACTAGCAATTCTTCCCTGGGAACAAAGAGTGCAAGAAACAGGACTGACTCGTCGCTGCTGTTTAATTCCACGTGCAAAATCATAATCATCAAAGGAAGCGCGAAAGCAACGAAAGCAGAAAAAGCCAGGTACATCGACGCATTCCAAAAGCGCAATATTTTGAAGACATTTAGTGCATCGATGGTAGCCTGAGGGCTTGTTCCACATGCGAAGATGCGCTCCATTAGGGGACATGCTCCACTTCACAAAGTAAACGCGATTATTCTCATTAACGACAATATAGTCTTGAGGAGCATGCAGCACTTCTGCCCCTCGTCGGGGGGGGGTCCAGGTGCACTCACCAGTATTGTGGTTGCAATAATACCTGAGAAGAAATCAAATCGTGTGTTGTAGAGTACTCGGCACGCTGCTGAGCGACAGTTTTCTCCCTACAAGATTTGGGATTACCTCAACATGGTGCCGTACTTTTGCGATGAATAATAGCCTGGCGCTTACCACTCGCCACCAGCACTGAAGTTTCGTCGCAACAACGGCATGGCGTGCTGCATTTCGCTTTTGCCGGCGTGCTTGGATCTTCCACATCAACCTTCCCTGTTCTCTCCTTGATCTGAAACTTCGGTACATTCGTGCCATGACCACGCTCGCATAGTCCTCTTTAACACGAGTCCAGGCCTAACAAGAATTCGTGATTTTTACAAGTAAACTTGGAAAATACAAATGTTGCACTACGCTGTTAGCCCAGTAGGCAAAATTACGAGGGCGCGTTCTCGTCGAATGTGATTGATGGCCTCTAGCTCCGTTTCAGCAATGAAATTTGATTTTGTAATCTCCATTAATTTCGTATCATGCATGCGATGCTCGAATACTAGTTCGCTCGTTGCTAGGTTGTGGTAACACATAACATCCTGTGCTGGGTCGATATACATTCGCCATGGCGACGCAGAAACACCATTATATTTGTGAACTTGATGTAGCGCATTTTCGAGCTCTCCAACACCCAAATAACCATCATTGTCAGCATCCAAAGTACCAATGACCACACGAATTTGCTCTGGAGACAAGTCAATTGGCAAGTCTCGAACTAGGGATTTGAATTCATCATGAGAAAGAAACCCGCATGAACTTTCAGCATACTGCTGAATCAAATGCCCCATGACAATCCCTTTTTGGAACAACACTGACTCCATCCTAATGAGCACGATCGAAGTTAGTGATTTCAGTTGGGCTTCGCGGTTTATACTTCTCGGTGTGGGCGGTTGGTAAAACTCTCGCTTGATACGTTTGAATGCCTTTGACACATGACTCTTGGATGAGCTGGAGTCTAACCATGATATAGTTGCTCGTTGATGTTCTTTTATGTACATGTTTTCTAGTGCCTCCCATGCGGCCTTGAAAGCCACTGCACGATCTTCTTTCTCTTGCGCTATGCGTTTTGCTCTCATGTCTTGTTGCGCAGCCAACTTTATGCGATCATCCGCGGCACGCTCTGCCTGCCGCCTGCGTTGATTCCAGGCCAGCAAATCCATTTTAACTGAAGCGGCGTTTCGTTTTTTTTCTGCTATTGCAGTCAGCCGAGCATTCTCTGCTCCTTGCATGACGACCATATTTGCTTTCTCCGCTTGCTTCATCGCGGATGCCAACCAGATCTGCTTGTTGATAGATTCCTCCTCTCCGACTCTAAAACCCCTAACGGCTCGGAAGTGAGCAATCCATTGCTTGAGGATCCGCCTCCTGATGTACATATGCATTCGCATTCCGGCGTTGTCCCACTGGATGGCATTTGCAATCCAATTTAGCCACCGAATCATTGCTTTGCGGCGAAAGTTGGACGTCATTGTATGACGGAGAATGAAGCCACCATGTGCGATCTCCACAGAATGACTTTTGAAGTTAGTTGTAAACTGGCGAAGACGCCCTTTGATGCAACTGTATCGATGCCATTTAGTCCTAAGCACACGGCGCATAATTGCACGTTCACCAAGAACGGCTGCACTATGCCTCCGGGCGTGTGATATACGTTGCTGGGTAGTATAAGAGTGCCACCACAAGATAAAGGTCTTGCACTTCCGGAGAGACACTGTCCTCTGCTGGAGTTGTATGCGAGCCAGCCCTTCATGAAACTTGCACCATGCAACAAAAAACCAGCGTAATGTAGACCGATATCTAAAAGTCGTTGCAGACTCGAGGTTTATTTGATGTGCATATTGGCAAAACCACCTGGCTGTCGCATCCTCCCGCGACTGCAAATATCGCAACTTTGAGGAGTCTGGAAGCTGGTTCCATAATTGCAGTCTAAATGCATTAACGGTATGCGGGTTAATTGCTAAGAAGTTCTGAAACTCAGACAGTTTAACAAATCGAGGTAAGTGGTGACCAACCATCATCATTCGCGTGAATTCTGCGTGAGTCACAGCTGCTATAGAAATAATGCGCACCACATCACTCCGAATGGCGCTTCCTCCCGGCGAGGTATATAGCTTAAAGAATGAGAACAGCAATTTGCTTGGGTTTTCATACAGATACCTAGTATTTTCAAGTGCATGGATCGAGCATAGCAGCTCCCGCCAGTCGAGCTGACCAGTTGTTATACTGAGACAATGATATAGCTGTGTCAAGCAGTTACGAATTTCAGGTTGGCGCTGGCAGCCTAGGCTATTTGAAAGCGCGCTTACCTACGGCTTTTTCTAGATACAGAGTATATAAGTCAACTGATACACTGTTAATCAAAACAAATAAACCAGGCTTAATGGTCGTCTGATAATCTCCCTCTACTGTTGCCACCTTCCAGAAAATATTCTCTATGCAACTGCCTTGATGCGAAGTTGATGGCCGGATTGATAGCAGCTTTCGAAGCAGCTGCCATTTCTCTCGTCGGCGACCCTCGGTACTCATACAACTAGCGCTAGGTGGCTAGCATACGCAGTGCTGTTAACATTGAATACAAAGCCTGCTGCTGAGTAAATTACATTAAATTTCAAGTTATAAATAATGCATACTTATTACATATATCTTCAACGTTATATCTCAACGCTATCGAGGAGCAAGACGACCGGACGCCGCCCTAGGGAGTGGGGACCGAACCCCTATAGGTATGCTCTCATTGCCCTTAGTGTGCTCATCAGGAACTCAGTCAGAAGCTCCGTCCGCCGCCGCGTGTTTCGCCCGGGCCTCTTGACAATACACTCAGGCTGCCGGTGGCACGCAACGGCCGCATTCTGACAGAGGCCAAGGCACGGGCGCCGCGGACGAGGCGGCTGGAGTTACAGTACAGCACAGCACAATGAAACCAACACTGATGCACATACATTAACTTCGATTGTACTCTCCGAGTCATCATGATGAAAATCTTACTACTAGTAGTACTAACCGTGACTCGGACTCGAACGAACAAATGAGTCACGGGTTTGACTGTATTAAGCGCGTCATCAATTACTAGTACGGATGGCTGGGATGGGACTCGGAATGACACTATCGCGTCATTGACGCCTGAGCCCGGGTCCTACGTTATGCGCGTTCAACTTGAAGTTATTACTAGCGCACTGCATTACTTATGCGGCGTTATTAACGCGCCGCGGCTATGATTAGGCTCCGATTGTGGTTGCCCCCCCCCCACAAGTACGAAAGATTGATATGCGCACTACCTATCTAGGTAGTACGCATATTGGGAATACCGCCTTGTTCAATTATCATGATCATGATCATGATTGCCAAAATGGCCAAAACGCGGGTTGAAGAACCCTAACCCGAATTTGACCCAACTTGAATTAACCCGAATTTGATCCTTGAACCCTAGCCCGAACTTCATTGAATTTGAACCTAACTTGAAGTCGGTAAGACATCTTATTAAAAACCCGAGTCGGCCCGGGTAATTCCACCATTCGAATCCTCTCCACCAATAGAGAATCCCCTCGTTTGAATTCTCTCGACTTGTAGAGAATCCTAGTATCATTTGGCGATAGTAAACGGTTCTTTTTGGTGGCCCGGGTACGCTACAACGATACACTTTTTTAGAATACTTTTGTCCAGAGATCGTTATTCAAGTTCTAACTTTGAATGAAGTTGATCCGAGTGTCCCGGGCCTCCGTCCTCGGTTTCTCATTCTAACTAGCGGACAGGACAGTAACTTCTAGTAAAAACCCGGGCTCCGTAGCCCGCTTTTCTTATTGACGTCCGCTAACTCGGCCGCGGCTAGATCATCGAGTTAAACTCGACGATCTAGCTGAAATAAAGGACAGCCAATGCGCTGCACAGGTTTTTGGCGTCGTTTTTCTCCCCTTCCCCTTTGCCCAAAACCTAAATCGCTCCGCCAGACGTATAAATGGTCCCACTGGCATAATTTTTCTTTACTCATCTCCCATCGCTCTCAGGCTACATCGATATGAGGCTCAACGGGAATCTCCCCCTAGTGTCCAGGCCGATAGTTACTCATAATGGGGGCGAAACTAAATGCAGTGAGTGGGATGCACCCTGCTATCATATCGGCTATAGTCCCCAGCCTTCGGGCGGCATCTATTCGCTTACACCCCGATAGCGCCTTATATCCGCTATTTTGTTTTGCTGCTGTTTTGTAGTTTGCGAGCAAGTTAGTCCACACGGAAGCCGGAAAGCCCCTGGCAGCCTGGAGGGGCGTAGATCGCGCCAGTCCGAGTGTCAGGACCAAAAACTCTTCTTCTCCTCATGGCAGTGCGTTGATGCTTGGCGTAGATCAGTTCATCCAAGGCCATAACGGTATAGGCATCTTTTCTGGTGATGCTACGGTTTGGAGTGTGTTATTGTTGTTGTTGCGCTGTCTGTTTCCTATGAGATCTTGGAGACAGCAAATTCATACTGGCACCGTGGCTAGTTTCCGATATGGGAAAGCGAATAATTCAACGAAAACGCTTGGCCTGCTCATCACAGCGACGTTCGTATATTTTGATGTCAATCGAGTCATCAACAAGAAAGCGGTAGAGATGGACAGTTTTCTGCTGTCCATAACGACGAACACGCCCTATGGCCTGAGTCTCACACATGACGTATTTCTGCAGAGTCTTGACCTGTGTGAATCAACTTTTAGAGAGAGAAAAAAATCAGGATAAAATGGCCTGGAGAAAGACTGCGTATCTTACGTGAAGCGGATGTACGAAAATCACATGATTTGCAGCTGTTAGGTTTGCGCCAGATGCAGATTCGTTGTGAAGTTCTAGAAGAAGTATGCGCTCATCATTCTTTCCCAATTTCGCATTTTGAAATTTTGACATTATGGCTGACATTTGATGAGCTGTGCCCTTGAGCTTCAGCGTTGGGAAACCCTCCTTATTGAGGACGGTATAGACTTGGGTCAGGAGATCCTCAAATTGAACAAAGATGAGGACCCGCTCATCCTTTGGAAAACCACTCACGAGGTTTATGATTTCTGCAAGCTTAGCGCCATGATGAGTGACTGCTTTCGCATTCGAGTTGCTTTCATTAAGGCAAAGCGATGCACATTCCACAACAGAATGAGAGCGTACATTTGCGTGGCATCCGGCTGCTGGACATTCCTCTCGGGCTGCTGCTCCACGCATCTTTGAGGTTTCGCCAACATGACCGCAGCATGAAAAGATGGCTTGGTTGACCAGTGGAATCTGTACGTTAGTCGCCCAATCAGATGATAAGAGCTGCTGTGAAGCAGCAAATTCTCTTTGAGCTTGTTCAATGGCCCGAAAGAATCGGAGGGAACGTGTCCTGCCTACGTACTCTTTGTTCAAGGCCCGTAGCTCATAAACTTGGTTGCGCAGAGCCCAGAAGAGCTCTTTAAGAGTGTCATCTCGCTGCTTTCTTAGCGGAGCGGGTTCGCCCTCAATAATTGGTTCAGGAAAGACAAGATCTACACAACGGGTTGCCTTGATGATCTCAGGACGGGTCTGCGCGTCTAATCTTTTTACGTCGGAACTACGTACGATACCGAATGCCGGCTCATGCGACTCGCCTTTTAGACTACGACTTGCAATGGCCAAGCCTTCAGCAGCCAGCGCGAGCAATTGGGCCGATGCATCACTATCACCAATTCCCTGATTCAGCTCGTTCCACCACTCGCGCATATGTTGGTGACCTGTAAGTCTATCAAATGGTTTGCCAGGTTTATCATTTTTTTTGGTCCGTCCACGAGCATTATTTTCTCCATCAACTTGCCACATGCTGTTCCCGTGCTTTTTGAAAATATTATCACAACCTCGGTCTCCATTGAGAGGCTTGGACATACTCACTGCAGCCCAACGCCGGATCTCCTCCTCAACGCGATGTGCTGCAGCAACCTCCCTGATAATTTGAGTTGCGCAATTCTCCAACTCTGCAGCTCGCTTAGACACAACAGCAGAACAGGCAGTAACATCGCTGCCGTCGCCACTACTACCATTCATTATCGTATTAGTGGCCGAGGCTGGGCGTGCACATCGTTTCAGGAGCGCCTCCTCAGCGTCTGCACTCCCTTCCAGAGCTTCTGAAAGTCTGGTCTCGCGATCACTCTTATCACGGGACTTCTTCTTACCACGTGCTGCGGCCTTTACTTTCTGCATTTCGAGTGCATGGAGATGATGCTCAAGCTCTAAATACACAGCACGGTCCGGTGCTGGCATAACTACCCGTTGAATTGTTGCCTGAAAGCGAATCTCATCTATTTCAGCCACATTTTGCCTTACGAATCTGTTCAAAAATCTCTGTGCCACATCCTGGCGGCGGGCGTGCCAGGAATGGGACTTCGCTTCCAAAAACTCCTGAAATAGCTCTGACTTGGACAGTTCCTTGCGCGAGTCGGTCGGACGATCACCCTTTTTGGTGAGTACCACGGGATTGCTCGCCCCAAGGTGCACTCCCAAGTATGCTGCTATGCCCTTAACGTCATCAAAGGACTCGAGCGGCGGGGTGCCAGATAGAACCCACGAGCAACGCGCCTTGATGGCTTGTACAGTTGGAACATCACGATGGTCCAAGTATGTATACTCATCCACAACTATTCGGGCAAAATAAAACATTTCAAGGGGTGGTGCTTTTGGACTAGGGCGCTTAGTGCGAACGGACCCCGCCCTCGATTTGCCGCAAGCCATATCTTCTTGTTCACTATCATCCGAGGAACAGTATTCCACAACACTGGGCGATGACTTTTTTCTCTGCGCAACCTTGGATTCACGTGCCCCCCGCAGCGGCACCCCGCTTTCGTAGGCTTGCTTCTTACTAGTGTTAACAGCTAGTGTCACCCTCAGGGATTCTTTATCAGCCTTTCGCATGGATTCGAGGCCTGCTTGGCCAGAAGCTTGAAACGCGGAAACATACTTCTCGATGTTCTGGAGAGCCCGACTGTGGACCTCCTCAAAGTACCGCCCGCCCTTGTTCGGGAAAGCATGGACCGCGGCAAATTCAGCAAGATGATCAAAATATGCCTTGGATCGGAATGTCTGCACCGACATGATAATTATTTCTGCATCTAGAACTTTTGGAATGGTAAGCCGCATTAGATCACCGACACTCATGATCGTAAGGCACTTGTAGCGATCGCCGAGAAATTTATTGAGCTCACTTGGCCACTGTGCCATGAGGTGCTTAGGTACGATAACAAGTGTGGCCTTGCATGGAATAGCTTTACCTAAAAGGTGTGGAGGGAGCTCTGGAGCTTGGTCTCGCCACTGCGCGTCAATCAACGCAAGCGTAATTGCAGTCTTTCCATAGCCAACTGCATCTGCAAGCACCCCCCCTCGAACCACAACAGGAATTTGCACACGAGCTTCCGCTCGCCAGCCGAGAACTGGAAGAGCTTCATCTACAACTTCTTCCTCAATAAAGGGCTCACATGTTGCCTCCATGCGCTGCATCCAAGTCAACGACCGAAGTTGTTCAGGCCGCAGTGCAGATGTGGCGTTGTCAAATCCAGGAGTCTGGGGAGCCTTTTCGTCAACACGATTGCTAGAAAGAGAGAATGAGCGGGCAGGCAGCATTGTGCTGCCCAAACTACTAGTAATAATCCGAAAGTCGAGTTGGACCTTGCCTTCACCGTCAGCTCGTGCCTGAAGTAACCGTGGGAGCGCAGAGAACGCCCGCACAGCAATGGCAACAGGATTGATGGCGATACGCAGAAAGCCGATATCAGCATTCTGCTGTTTTTCACGTCTCGAATCCAGTTCAAAGGCGGCGGGTCGGTTTTTTAGCGCTCGCTCGTACTCACCTGCAAGGTATGGGTCTTCAATGGCGGTGAATTGATTTGATTTTCCCGCTACTTTAACCCAGCTTAGTGTTGGTGCTAGGGGAGCACATGTCGTGCAACATGGCAGTCCCGCCCGGACTTTGGCTGCAAGTGTGGACCCCCCTTGTACTGTTTGCCAGACAGAAAGTGCCACTGGTAATTTCAGTCGAGGTACCAGAAACCCTAAGGCCATCTTTGACGCTGATGCGACAGCACCACAGGCGCCAACTACTCTCAGAGTGAGCGACTTCCACTGTTCAGGTGTTACTGTCGATGCCCCCCCCCAGACAGGCGATACTGACGTCGCACAGAGGTCCCCGAGTTCGACTGCGATCTCAAGAATGGAACTTGCGTTCCAGGGTGAGGAGACGTCCACGGAAATGGCTGATTGAACTTGCTCTGTGTATGCGGCCGCATTTACCTGGGAAAGATCAGCACTAATAGGCACCCAACGCCCCGAAATAGTTGATGTCTTCATCTCCGTCGGAACGTCGGCCTTATCTTTGGTACATTCAATTGGCTGCCAGCCTCTCTGGAGCGAACATACGAGTGATGACCGTGTTTCGCGCAGACCAAGACGTCGCCAATCACGCGCAAAGACGTAGGTATCCAAGGCTGCAGGACCAACAGGCTTGGACTCGAGAAATAGATAAAGTTCTGGTCTGTCATCTCCCAACCTCTTATGGAGGGAGCCCAAAGGCGCGGCACATTTATGCAGTAGCACATAACCTGCACAACACAGGATTATTGCAGCTGAGAGGGGCCATAGCTGTGTATTGAACGAAGGGAGAGGGAGGCACTGTTTTAGGTCAAGGAGAGACATAGACGCAGTTGTCGACGTCCAGATACGTCGTAATCAAGATGCGGGGCGCTCTTCAGTGCTTTTACATTGATATGTGAATAACGCTGTTTGCCAATCATATCTTCATCTTCCATTCCAAAAGATGATGAAAACGATTCGACCACAGGCCCATCGTAGCTCAGCTCAAGGTCAATATCATCATCAATTGGCAGCCGCAAACTCCAGTTGGCATCCAAGAGGCTGCTTGATGTAATGTCAACGAATCCGCGAAGAACCGCGAAACCTTCAAGCCGGTCTCGCAGCGGACCCCGACCCCTAGGTGGCTCAACAAATGCATGCCATACAATTCCATGAACACCCCCTAATGTCAGTTCAAGAACAAGGGCACTTGACGCATCTGCGTATCGTACTTTCCAACATTCAACACATCGTCGCATCTCAACTAGACGAAAACTTGCTCTGTCAAGATGAGAGACGATCTCAACCCATCTCTTCCAGAACTTCTCGTCGAGGGCAGCTTGTGCGATAGTACCCATCTCTGACTTGCGTTTCTTGCTTGCAGGCAGATTATCAGAGAGGCCAGCAGTTTCTGGGCGCAATTTGCAGAGAGAGGCTGTCGACAAGCCAGAAAGAGTGACAATCGTTGGGAGTGCCAACCCAAGAGCAACCTCAAATTCCTCAGGAGATACCCGACCCCGACAATCCACTTTGTACTTTGTGTGTTCTGGTTTGCCTGCGCATGCCTCGCAGGCGCTATGACCACAGGCAGTACAGTAGAGAACCTTCGACGAAGAATTAGTCCGCTGAGCCTCACAGACGCACCGCTTGGCACTCTGAGAGGCGGCGCGAAGTACACGTTCCGCAAATGACCCAGCACCTTGAAAGTACTTGGGAATTGTAGCACCCAATTCCAACGGCTCCCGAACCAGAACTTGCGATCTTACAACGTTCGCATGTCGATCGCTACCTCGCATGCTAGAGGGTTTGGGGACTGGATGATTAGTATCCAAATGTGTTGTGCAGGGTTGTGTTCCAACAATTCCTATGCGCCCAAGCACGCCCATGGGAAGTGAAAGAAGCGCAGCAAGAAGAGCAGATCCAACAACCGTCGTGGACATAGCGTTTCCAGATAGCGAGGTGAGATTCTCTTCGGTCTCACGAGTGAGTAAGAGGTCATCAATCGGGATGCCTTGCAATGCGAGGGTCTCGACACCGACGACAGGCCGGCCCTGGTTAGTGACATAGGCACACAAGGAAGGCGTGAGACATGGACATATTCCCAGCTTAGCTTTGGTCGGGTCAGATCGATCAACATTTTGAGATAAATCCCATACACTTGTCTTGAAGTTTGCATCTTCGCGGCGCTTGACGAGGCGCATATAGTCTATATCCATACTGTCGAGAACCCGCTCTGTTTGAGCACCCGCCCAGTCGCGCCAAGCGAAGTCTGGCAGCGATGCAGCATTCACGCCATGCATCCAGTTAGTTAACGGGCGCTTTTGTCCAAGTTTTTCCTCAATACGAACTCGAGCATGCCGCGCCTCACACTTGTCCCAGGGCGTATCTTCCTTATCTTTCTTTTTGTAGCTAAGGTCTTCCCGCGCTGCTAGAACACGCGGATCGTGGGCGTCGAGCATGAAAGCCTCAAGGCTTGCGGATGCATTGCGTTCCATAGCGCGGAGTTGCCTTTCCCAGCGATGAATCACATCAGGAAGTGCCACTTCGTCTGCAATGGCCAAAAGGTAGCCTCGAGTGCGTGTCTGAGGCAGGTAGTAATTCTTGGTATCAAGACGAACTGATTGAGCACGGTAGTTGATTGCTTCAAAGTTTCGCATCATTCCTTTCCACGGTGCGCCACATACATTCTCTAGCAGTACTAGTGGCGGCCGCGCTCTTTGCACCCACTCGAACATGCCATAGAACGTCTGACCGGATTCCCCTAGCTGCTCTAATGTCTTCTTGCACGTGTTAAGATTAGAGTAGTCAACGCATGATGTGCCGGCAACCAAAATATCCACGTCACCTCGTTGACGTGGCACATCTTCAAGTGAACCAAAGGCCGTGTGTGCTTGCCTGCTACCAAGTTCCCGAACGTCCCGAAACAGAAGAGGCGGTGCGAAATTACGCTCGATATAAGCCTGCTTGAAAGGCTCCACTTCACTCGAAAATACGTGTGTAACTGCGAGTGGGCTATCTTTTTGAACTTCACAGGCACGGGAAACAAGTTCCAGGGCCAAGAGCGGGGCTTCTGTGCCACTGCACATAGTTGCAACTCGCAACGGGCGTTCCATTTTGCTCGCTAAGTCACTTATCTCGGGGAAGCGCCGGACAATGTCTCCAAATATTTCCTCCGGTCGAGATAGCACAGGCAAAGATTCGTCTAGCCAATATCTAGATGCGAATTCTGTGTGATCAAATTCCTCGAGATCCCGGTTACCTACTGCCTTTGAACTTCTTTTTTTAGTCCGTCGCCTTTGGTCTGATGACATGATCCTCTTAAACGCATTCTGCTTGGGCTTGTCACCTTCAGTCTTGCTTATCTCGTTGGATAATTCATCAGGTCCATCGCGACTTTCTATCGGCGGAACAGGAGACCATCCCGGGATATCTTTAGTCTTGCGTTTCCTGCTATCTTGCTGCTGGAACAAGGTAAAACACTCACGCTCTTCGCGTGTTGCATGCGAAACCCCGAGTTTTGGTGGAGGCTTGGGAATGGGATCCGCTGTCAATCTCAACGAAGGCTTAGCGCGCGGATTTGAAGCCTTCTCCGCCATCGCGCCAAAATTTAGCCTCTTGTTGTTGAATTACTTCCTCTCCCCCTGCCGCCTGTAGTGGTGTTACTACACTACTAGTGCTCCGGCTTGAGTGAGGAAGCTAAAATGTTGATGATATTGTAAGGAGGCAGCCGCGCGACTACTTGCGGTGTGCACTCATGTGCGAGGGATTATGGCTCCGGTAGGGTTGAGGTTGTGCACTAGAGCCGGTGGCCACGCCGCCGGGCTTTTAGGGCCGGCGCCGTCGGGAAACTCAGGCTAACTTGAACTTGAACTTGAAACATGCAGTTCTAATCATGCCAGTCACGGTGATGGGCGCTCCAAGTCGGCTGCGGCCCGGGGGGGGCGGCGGGGGGGCGCAAGGTGCCAGTGTCCGTCGCCGCGTGTCAACTGGCCCGCCGGGCCGGGCCCGGGCCCGGGCGGCCGCGACGAAACTTTTATGGCTAGCTTGACCACCCGCTAGTAGCTTAGAGTGTGTGATGTTGCTGGCCGTAGCTCGGCGCCCGGGCAACCTCGCGCAACAAGCTTGATCACGAAGAAAGGCAATAATAGGCGAACGACACCATGCAAAAAACGCGGAAGCAAATGAGCTGCCTCATGCCGGGAAACGGGCAAAAACCATGAAAAAGGCCACGCGATCGCCTTTCTTGGCGCCGTTTCGAGCCGATCGGGCAACCGCAATGTCGGATATATCGCCGTCCGTATAGTCGCCGACGGCCCGAGACACTCAACTGCAGCAGAAGCTCATAAGATGTCGGTCTATGCCTGGTCCACGTTCTCGCCGTAAACGCGTTTCGGGCGAATATTGCGCCGAAAGTTCAGCACTTTTTTAAATATGCCTTCCCAGCCAAAAGCACGAAATCTCGGTGCGAGATAACTCAAAACGGGCACTGGACGAGCTGCTGTCCAGGTACGGTCGGAGGAAGCTACAGTGAGTTTGGTGTACCATTGTGACCGTCTTAGCGTCGCGAGAGGCTGATTCGATGGTCTCGGCGTTTCGCTGCGATGGGGTTATCTCTACGAATTTTGGGGCGTTTGACGCGTACACAACTGTCCCACGGACAACCGCAGACGTTCTGCGATATCCAACGCTGCGAGGCCCCACAGCAACCGATGCCGACGCGAGGAAGGGCTGTCGAATGTCAATAAAACACTTTGACAGCCCCGGCTCGCCGCAACGGCATCTACGCCCGTGACACCCCGTGACACTTCGATAGATCACGAGCTTCGGGCCCACTTCGTGATTGGGCTTATTGTCTAACTCGCCGATCTACCCGAGTTAGCGGACTGCCAATTGCGACGCTTTGTTTAGCTAAATTTAGTACCGTATCGTCCGTCGGCTAGTAAGAAGAGTCAAGTTCGCCGGGTTGCCAGTGTGCCCGGGCCTCGCGCGACGCGGCACGGCGGCCCAGCGCCAGGCCCCCACCAAACTATCCGGGCCTTTAAAGCCCAAATTATGGCTGCGGAAGGACACCCTCATAAGAAGCCCCTTTTTTTTACCCCTATGCCACACCCCGGGCATGATGTACCCCTGGAGGATTCGCGAGGTGGGTTCACATGGGGCCGGCCCGGGCCGGGGCCTTTAAAAAGTGACTCAGTCTTGTATCACTGCAATTACGGTAGATTACGGTGGGTTTTACACGAGAATCCATCGCCACTAGTACCCACCGCCGGTGACCGCCTGCGGCCGCAGGAGCAGTGGTGTTCTGTCGGCAGCGACAACAACAGAGGATATCCAATTTCGTGGGGATTCTGCACTAACTCGCCATGTGCACTCACTTAGCTGACTAGGAATATGCTGCAGCGCAAAAGTAGCTGCCATCCTGTTGTGTCATTGCGGACGATGGAAGACGCCAAGAATGTACATCAAATCGCCAGGAACCTTCCTCCCACCAAGTCAGTCTAACACCCGTCAGGCATATATAAAGCTATGCTTTTTTACAGGAAATTACTTCAAGCTGGAGCTTAGAGAGAACGAAAGCTGAGTATCTGTTAATCTCGTGGCAGTATTGCCTTAGCTGATTGGCAATGAGAAGTGAATCTAGACGAGGCGGGGGCGTAGCATTTTTCCACACGGGGGCATCATCATCTTCATCATTAGTATCAACCCTGCGTTTGGAAAGCCAACGCGCATGATCCTTGAAGCGCTCAATATTGCGGAGATAGTATTGGAATTTAGCCTGTTCTTCAATCAAGTCGTCAACCCACTGACAACAGTGTTCAAGGTGTCGTTCCAGGGGATTCATGCATTCGGTGTTTTGATCCACTAGATTGAGCCACATTTTGAGCTGCCGGGATTCATTTATGTCGTGAAGCAACGCGGTGATAAGGCTAGAGTTGCGGACTTTGAGCGGAAGCTGTACCAAGATAGAGGAGTGTGACACAAATGAGTTTGACTTGGCCCTGTACGATGTAATAAACTGCTCTGAAAGCTGGTAGGCCTTGACATTCAATATTCCATTGCATATTGCGCTGGGATCGTAAAGCAGAACAACGCAATTATTACATAGGTTTTCTTGGTAGCTGAATTGAGTTTCCACCAAGGGAGTTTGGCAGAATGAACCCGCATAAATAGACTTGTACCATCCCACACAATTGTTATCTACATTCACTTCCCTGAGCATTTTCATCATCTCCATCTGATATTCTTCCCCGTCCATATCCTCTTCTGTGCCTCCCGAAATTTCTTCGTAATCATCTTGAGACCTGGGGGCCAGGAATGGAAAGCAGTGTGTCACCTCAAGAATTGAACCCTTATCAAGCCCCAGTAATGATCCTGCGACCATCTTGGGCAATGCATCACGACAATGCTTCACCTACGGTTAGGTTCTGTGTCACAATATTTTTGGCTGGACTCCAATCTAACGAGTTTAAGCAGAGCAAGGCCATCTATCTGTACTTCTTCAACTCTGCGCTGGGCATTCATCTGCGAACATCATTTTATACAGCAGATAAGTTAAATTACCACTGCTGAGCGGACGCCTGTATGAGCCCACGCCATTGGCGAGTTAGTCCGGGATAGTATAGGCCTTACCCTAGTCTGCTCTGGCAAACACTAGAGGCAAAGTTTTTACCAGGTATATATTTAGTCTGAGGCCCGGGTGGCAAGGCACTAGTTAAGCTCAATTGCGGTCCATAGGGGGGAGCAAACCAGCTCCCCGGGCGCGCGGAGACTTGGCAGCGCGCCCCCACTATCACGTCACGGTGGGGTCACCGGCGGTTACTCCGGGCCTGACTCACTGGCAAGGCTCCAGGCTCATTCTAGATCGGATAAGTAACAACATGATGACAGTCGCTACTAACTCAACCAGATCTTCGAGTTAGACCACCTACACAATGGCTTATAATCTTGCCATCTACCGAAATACTGCTGGGTGCGACGCGCGTAGATGCCGGCGTGGCGATATCGAGCGCGAGCCTGAGTGTCAACGGCAGGTAGCGGCACCACTTCAGCGCTTGTGCTGCCTCTTGTTACGGTGCAACTGCGCCGCGCGCTCCACGAGTGCAATATAAGGCGCCAACACTACTTACACCGCAATAAGATGCGCCGATCACGGTCCTTCGGGCTGCCTGGCGCTGCCTTTAAGCGCCGACGAGGTAGCGACTAGACCGTACCTTAGTCTAGCGGCCGTATACTAGAATGTGGGTTAGGACGCCGCGGCCACCCACTGGCAGGGGGGCCCGGGGCAGGGTGTGCTCGCGGCCCGGTTGTAACCGTGACCACGTGCGCCGGAGGAGTGTGGTCCCAAATCTCCCCGGATGGCTTGAGCTTGTGTCGCGGTACTAAGACCGATGACTTTTATGGAAAGTAAGTATGATGGGTGGGGTGGGCACATCATGATGATTCTAGCTTACGGCCGCTAGACTAAGGTACCGTGGCCGAGTAGCTACCTCGTCGACGCCGCTTAAAGGCAGCGCCAGGCATGTCTAGATAGCAGGCATGTCTAGATAGCAGCTGTGTACTGGGGTGGTTATCTGGGGCTCCGAGGGGGGTGTCAGGGGTTTGAGATTCGAGATTCGAGCCTGAGGCCGCCGTTCCGAGGTGTCGGATTTCAAGTTGAGATTTGAGTTCCGAGTCAAGTTCGGCCGGGCGCAACGAAACTTTTATGGCTAGCTTGACCAACCGCTAGTAGCTTAGAGTGTGTGATGTTGCTGGCCGTAGCTTGGCGCCCGGGCAACCTCGCGCAACAAGCTTGATCACGAAGAAAGGCAATAATAGGCGAACGACACCATGCAAAAAACGCGGAAGCAAATGA
>Ga0114994_10000234_pt1 | contig 34309 bp, 18 predicted proteins | sample ArcticOcean_MG_C_9_FD_87043 | JGI IMG/M metagenome (GOLD analysis project Ga0114994, IMG submission 87043) | Marine microbial communities from western Arctic Ocean - ArcticOcean_MG_CB2_152 | ecosystem: Environmental > Aquatic > Marine > Oceanic | place: Arctic Ocean: Canada Basin | collected...
GGCGGCGGCGTCGGCGGGCGCGTCGCCCGGGTCGGGCGCCGGGCGCATCGACGCGCTCCTGGCCCAGGCGCGCTTCGCGGCGTCGAACCAGGCCGTGCCCGTCTAGACCGTTTTGCTCCCCCCTCCCCTCTCTCGCCGAGTAAGTTACTTGGTGCTTGGTGATTAGCGGGTCCATCATTGTTTATAAAGGCGGGGAGCAACCTCCCACGAAGACGAGTGCCGGCCTCGACCGCATCTACTGCGGCGAAGCGTGCCAGCGCGAGAATTGGACCGTCGGCGGCCACGCGGGCAAGTGCCCGGGACTAGACTAAGACTGTTGTATTATTTTACACACTGCGCTAGCTCGTCGACGCGTCGCCCTCCAGGAAGCCGTCCTCGACGGCCGGCACCGTACTGCCAAAAACCCAGTGCTGGCGCGAGTTGCGCTTCGATATGCGCACGTTCGCCTCCGTCCGCGTGTTGCAGGGCAGGGGTTGTCCGTCGTTGTCCCAGCAGCAATTCATCTTGCGCCACCACTTCGCGGGCGTGTTCTCACAAACGGGCGTGACTTCAACACACTCCGAACTTCGCTCGCAGCTGATGCAGACGCGGTTCTGGCCCGCCGTGCAGGGCGCGGCCTCGTACTCGAGTGGCCCGCACGGCGTGCACTCGGCGCAGACCGTATCTTCCGATCCCGAACACCCGCCCGAAACGAAGTACGGCGTCCGGCACGACTGGCAGGGCAGGCACCCGATGTCCGCGTGCGTGCCGCAGGCCGAGACCATGTATTGGCTAGTAGGACACGCTAATGAACAGGGGGCGCACACGACGTCCACCCTATCCTCGCACTGCTCTTTGATATAAGACCCGGCGGCGCAGGTGCACGCGGGGTCCCGTTCCCTTAATCCCGTGTGGCCCTGCGACGGGTTCCCGAAGTGGTCCCTGACAAAACCCGCGCCTAGCGTGACGTAGAGCTCGCTCCGCTGTTTGATCGCAGAGGCCTTTTCGAGGTCGCACGCCGGCTGCGTGCACACCAAGGTCGTGTTCGCCTCGGTAACGTTCGTCGCGTTCTGCAAGACCTTGATCCTACAGACCTCGTCCGCCGAGCACCTCTTCTTGAGGTCCAGCGTGAGGCGCCGCTTCGCGTTGCGCCCGCGCCGCGACTGGGACGCCGAGACCAGCGGGTCCAGGGGATCGCCCTCGCCGTCTTCATCGACGATGGAGACGAGGCGCGGCACGGCACTTGTCAGAACGACGGGCTCGTCGAAGTCCAGTATTAAATCATCCCCGGCAAAATTCACCGCGACCAAAGAAGGGCCCGTCGCGTCCTCGGTGAGATACCGGGCCTTGACGGGCGCGCCCCCCTCGAAGTCGTTGGGCGCCACCCGTTGTAGCGGCAGGCCGGCCATGTCCTGGATGGCGTTCTCGTCCGCCGCTAAGTATGCGGTACCATCTAAACCGACGCCCGCCGTTTTTAAAGCGTCCAGGTTCGTCTCGCCCAGGTCCACGTACACTTGTGCGGAAAGGGTGCCGTTGCCCCGGTCCACGTCGACCCCCTGGGTCCAGAACTCGGTCCGCCTCGCCCCGCCCACCAGGTTCGTGCCTTCGGTGGAAGACCCGTCCGGCGTCACTAAAATCTTGGACAGGTCCAGCGTGTCCTCATTTACGGACTCGTCGAATTCAATATGTAATACGCCCGCATCCAGATCCAGGTCGAAGGAACTCAGCGAAGGCGATGTGATATCGGGAAAATAGCCCGCGGAGGGCTTTCTTTGAGTTGTCGCGTCGAGAGCATTGCCCGTCATGTCCCCGATACCCCCGACCTCGGCCGTCACATACGTGCTTGCTGCGTCCACGCCGATGCTCGAGGCCTTGACGGCGTTCAAATCGTCCGGCGCGAGGACTAACGTAAGTTCTCCCCCGTACCCGTAGTAGTCCTCCCGCCCCTCGTCCGCCCTGAAATCGTAGGCATAGTCACGCATGAAGCTCTCCAATGTGGCGGTGGTCGTCCCCTCGCTCAGGGCGACGGTCTCGCCGCCACTTTCAGCGGAGTACAAGGTAAACTTTGTCGCATCTACGTACCCAAAAAACACGGGCTCCGTGAAGTTCATGGTCAGCGTGCCGCGGTCCACATCCAAAGTGAACCGTAAGAGTTCGGGATTGGTGGTGTCCGGTCGGAAACTGCTAGAAGACCGTGCTGCCTTGTCGGCGATTTCCACGACGGCATTCCCGCTCACATCTACGACTGCGCACGATCTCAAAGTCAAGCGCACGGCGCTCTCGGACTTGGCCAGCCTACTCAGGCCGTTGATGGCGTCGTAGTCAAAGGACGAAAAGGCGACCTCCAAATCCTTTACCGCGGACGAATCAAATAAAGACGTGTCCACCGCGTAGCTGTCTTGGAGCCGGTGAAACTGGCCGTTGATCGCTTCCAGGTCCTCCTGCAGCGTGACGCAGGACGCGTTGAAGCTGGATATGAGGACGGGCTCGTCGAAATGGAGTGTTACTGTCCGGGCCTCGATGTCCAGGGAGTAGCCCTCCAGGTTCGGTTTTGTCGTATCCTCCACATAAGTGGTAACCATGGTGAGAGAGGACGCCGCCGTGTTCTCCTCTACGGATCGGTCCAAAAACGTAAAGTCCGGAAAGTAGACGAAGGCCGTCGACCGGTTCGTCGCGAGGCCGTCGATGCGTTTCAACTCGTCCCGGTCCTCCGCACTGAAGACGAAGGTTACAACGGACGAGGCGCCGTTTTCCTTCACCTTCGTCGTACCCAGGGTCATGACATCTAATGTAGCTGTAGCGGACTTCCTCACTTCAACCAACGTTACAATACTCTCCGACGCTCGTATAGGCTCGTCCCACTCTAGAATGAGCGTGCCACTATCCATATCTAGAGCGTAGGCCACCACGAGCGGTCGCGTCGAGTCCGTGGTCATCTCCTTGGCCGGCACGCCGCCCATCAACGCGTCACCAACGAGCCGCGGCACGTTCTGTTTGAACGTGGCGGACCAGATAAAGGTCGAATCTAACCCGACCACGGTAGTACGTACAGAGGTGGCGAGGGGCATGATGCCCTCCTTCCCGTCCGCTAATTTAATTCCGTCGATGTCTTCCTTCGACAGCGTGATCAAGATAATGGCCTCGCCGGCGCCGTCGTACTGCGCCTCGATACTATACGTGCCGCCCGTGAGCCGGTAGAAGAAGGTGTCACTAGTATCGGCCGCCGCGATGGTCACCGCCGTCAAATTGACTTGCTTCGACATCCTGACGTCGTGGAAGAAGGAGATCCTTAACGTCCCGCTCTCCAGGTCGAGCTTCTGCTCGACGGGGATCGGCCCCTCGGGCAACGCCGACAAGGGTCCGAGGCCGGCGCGCCCGTTCTCGAAGTTGAAGGAGCCGTCCGCCTTGACGCCGCCGGGCGGGCCGCAGCCTTGGAGGGCCCCGTTGCCGCCAACGACGTCCTTGAGGACGCCACCCAAATGTTGCAACGCGGCGCCGGCCCCGATGCCTTCCTCGTTAAGTGCGGTGATGTCCGACGAGTGCAACGTGACCCGCGCCTGGCAGTCGAAGATCACGGAAGCCGTCGACAGGGCCGACAGGCGGACCTGAGCCCCTTTACCGACGGACAAAGAGGACGCGTTCTTTCTCAGTATTAACTGGGAGGCGTTGAAGTCCGCGACGGCGATGGGCTCGTTGAAAAACAATTCCATCGTGCCTGATTCAACATCCAGTTCGAAGGAGGCCAGGCGCGGCCCCGTGAGGTCATTTACCGTGGAAGAAGCGGCGAGGGACGCCACGGCGGCGGCGGCGTTCGGTAGACCCGGGAAGGCCAGGTCCGTCACGTAGCCCTCTGACGCGGCCAAATACGTGGAAGCTGAGGACGCCCCGATGCCTCCAATCAAAGGATTGCCCGCGATGGCTCTTTTCAAAGCCACCAAGTCGCCACCGAGTCGCAACTCTAGTGTAGTGACACCGCCCGCCTGGAAACTTGTGGAGAACTCCAGCGGATATTCTACCGGTGTGGTCGGTGCGGCACTCGGCACTGCATTGTCGTGAGACGGCGCGGGCGTCGCGAAGGGCACACTAGAACTTCGGAGGGAGACCTTGGAGGCGTCCCAGGACTGGGGGTCCACCGGCTCACTGAAGTTGAGGTGGAGCTCCCCGTCGCCGTCAATGTCTAACAAGAAGGACGTGAGCACGGGCGGCGTGGCGTCCTTGGTGAAGGTGCCCACCGCTAGTGAACTAGCTTCGCTCAGTTCGTTCACGGCGTTGCCCGCCGAGTCGGCGGCCGCTCTTCTCTCGAGATCGAGGAACTCGCCGGCCTTGGCGGCTCGTAAGTTGTCGAAGTCCTTGGGGTGCAACGCTATGCGCGCGTAGTCGCAAGACTCTGATCTGTTACCGGCCGAATCAACACACGCGTCGTACCGTCCGTTCGGATCGGACTTGAGAACTGAGGACCGGCTCGTCAAACTTACCGCTTCATAAGGCCAGTACTGCCCATTCTTCAGGGAAATGGAGCTCAGGTTCATGGTCTCCCCCACGACGGGCTCGTCGAACTCGAGTTCTAAAATGCCGTCATCGAGGTCCAGGGCGTAGCTCGTCAACGAAGGCCGTGTTCCATCCCGCTTGAAGGCATTTATGCCCAAAGGAGCGCCCCGGTCACTGGGTACACTGACGAGCGTCATGGGGTCGCCCACTAGAGAAGAGTCCGAGTCCGCGCTTCCGAGTGCTGAAGTGAAGGACGCGAAGGTGTTCGAAGCGCCCTTGCCCAGGTGTTGCGCCGCTCTTTGTAATGCCCAGGCGTCTTCCTTGCTTAGCGAACACCGGACCGCAATGTCGCCGTCCGAGTCCAAGGGATACTCGGGCGCGTCCAGGAGCTGCGAGACGAGGAGCTTGGCGTCGGTCCGCGGCAGTTTGACGGCGGCGTAGGCCTTGGATGACGACGAGAGCGTCACAGAAGCCGTCGGTACGTCCGGGGCGTAGGATTGAGAAGCGTCCGACGCGGCTTGCAGCGTAAATTTGGACAGGTCGAGCGCCGTTCTATTAGCTAGTATAGGTGCAGTGAACTGCAACGTGAGCGTGAGCTTGTCCATGTCTAGGGCGAAGGCTTCCAACCGGGGCCCCAGCATCGTGGCCCGCGAATCGCCAGTCCCCGGGTACTGTAATGCAACTGTTTCATCCCCTAGTAAGGGGTTCTGCTTCTTGAGCGCCGTATCCGACACGGCCCAGTCGTCCAGCGCCAGAAAGGTCGCGGCCTGGTCCGATATAGGCAAGGAATCGTAGGCGTCGCCCAGGCGTAATGTCAGAATGGACGAGTAGGGGGCCTTGTCGTCTGCCAACACGCCCCCGTCTTCCTCGGTAAAGGGGTCAATAACTTCCACCGTGGCGTCGTCCCCTAGGGAGTACCGGCCCCCGGCTTCCAACCGGCTCAGGAACCAGTGGCTGCGGTTGAAGCCTTCGTGGTCCACGGGCTCGTCGAACACGACATACAGCAATTTCTTGGTCATACTGATCTTTTGGACACTTAGGAGGACAGGTGGTGTCGTGTCACTCGTGAAGTTGTTCGCGGCGAAGCCCTTGTAGGACTGGAGCTCGCTCGCCGGGTTGCCGCTGACGTCCTCCACCAAGCCTGGCGCGTGGCTGAAGAAGGTGGACTCGATGTCCAAGGCCAGGCCGACGCCGGCTAAAGCTTTGACCGCGTCCAGGTCATCTCGACCCAGGCGCACCGAGGCCGACGTCGCGTTCACCTCGTCATAAAAACACTCGGTGCCGTTGTCAGAAGATAAAGTTCGTGTCCCTAGAAAATCATTAAATCGAGCCGATTGTAATGTAATCGTAGACACGTCAAAAGTCTTCAAATGGACCACCTCGTCGAACTCGAATGAGAGAGTCCCCGCGTCCAAATCGAGCCCGAACGTCGTCACGACGGGCGGCGTCACGTCCGGGAGAATGGCCGAGGCCTCCAGCGCGGCGTTGATCCCGCGCGTTTTAGCACTATTCGGCGGAGCGGCGGAGTCGGCGGCCAGCCCGAACACGTGGCTGAGGTAGCACTTGTCTACACTTCTACATAACGCGGGCGTCGCGAACAGATTGTTGAAGTCCCGCTGACACAGTTCAATAGCCACGGTCGCGTTCCACGTTTCTGTTGACGCGGGCACTTTCGAACATGAGAGTGTCACGAAGTCGTCCTCTTCGGTTGCCCCCGCATGCAGATAGACGTCCCTGAGCACAGGATCGATCGAGCTCACGTTCACCGGCTCATCGAACGTGAGTACTAGAGCGTTGGCATTGAGGTCCAGCGCGAAGGACACCAGGTCCGGCGCCGTCACGTCCGGCAGGACTTTGATGGCCTGCCGCACGCCGGCCACGTTCCGGTTGCCCTCATCACCCCCAGCGCCACAGTCCAACACCGTGCCACTGCGCACGCCGCAGTACGTTGTGTTCCGATTCTGGCCGAGCGGCGGCTTTTGCTTGATGGTGTAGACGTCCCTAGCGCCCAGCTGCACGACCAGATGGTACGCGTCGCTTCCCGCGCTACTCGCGGAGGTCAAGGTCACGGCCTCGGTCGCGTTCCCCGGTGAATGAGCGTCCCGGATCTCGACCCTAGAGGCGTCGAAGCTCGCCGCACGCACGGGCTCGTCGAACTTGAGGGTGAGGAGGTTCGCGTCCAGGTCCAGCTCGCAATTTATGAAAGAAGAGGAAGTAGTGTCCGCGTAGACGTTCGCGGCCTGGAGGGCCGTACCGGTGGCGATGGCGATGAGGTCGTTGGTGGGGATGTAAGGCGCTTCATCCATATCCGTGGCCGCGTCGGATGAAGCGGTGAGGTACGTACTACTACGACCGCGCGTCAGCGACGTCATGAACCTCAGGGCTTTCACGTCGGAGGGCGTGAGCTGCAAGGTGGCGGTGGGCTCGCAGGGGCCCGTTCTATGCGATACGGTCGTTGCGGACGACAGCTGCAGCGTCTCCGTCAGGGCCAAAATGGACGACTTCGCTTGGAGGCCGAACTCGGAGGGCGAGAACGTTAGGGTGTCCACGGGCTCCGAAAAGTAGAGCACCAATACACCAGAGTCCATATCTAATTCAAAGGACAATACACGGGGCCCCAGTTGCACAGCGAATCCATCTGAAAGTTGCTCCAACGGATTCCCCGCGACGTCGAAGGCCGCCCCGGCGCTGACCGGGCGCAAATACGTGTCGGTGGATACGGTCCCGAACTGTGCGTCGTCGCCGATGATCTCTAAAGCGTATCTGCTCAATCCGGCCTCGACCGTGCGCGATGGCGGAGCGTGGGAGGCCAACTTTACTGGTTGGAAGCCCGACATCGAGTCCGACCGCTTTTGCAAGTACCAGGCGTCCTCCAACCCTCGTAAAGACGCCGGGTCCACGGGCTCGTCGAAGCGTAAGGTGATGTTCGCGCCGAAGTCGAAGCCCACGAGTTGGGGTGCGGTGAAGTCTGCCACAACTTGCGACGGTAGGGACGTGTTCTTCGAGCCGTTGACTACTGCTAAGGAGTTGCCGTACATGTCGACGAGACCGCCTCCACTTTCATAATGTTTAGATGTATGGCTCAAATAGGCCTGGTGCGGGCCCCACAGCTTCAGCAAATCGAGCGACGAGCAGTCGAGTCGAAATGTCAGGGCCGTAGCATCCTTCGTGGCCGGGCTCAGGACCGTGTCCGCGTCGACGTCCACGAAGTGCCCGGTGCCGTCCGCTCTTGAAGAAATGCGGAAGAACGAGGCGTTCGCCGATGCACCGCGCACGGGCTCGTCCGCTTGCAGTGTGAAGAGCGCCGCGTCTAGGTCCACGACGCCGCCCGTTAAAAGAGGCGCGGTCACGTCCGTCGAGAAGTTCGTCGAGGACTGATAAATTACTGGTGGAGAGGGGTTCGCCGTGACGCTGTCGGCGCACCAAGCGTCTTCGCTGAGCCACCGCGATGACGAAGTATCCACCGCTAGGGTCTCCGCTAATTTAAGAGCGTTGAGGTCCGTCTGACTCAGTTTCACGTACAAAACTTCTGAGCCCAGCGCATCGGTGACGGGCTCGAAGTCCAGCATCAGTAGCCGCCGCGCCCGTATGGCGTCGATATCGTCCGCTTCTAAAAATAGGTGGGTGTTCGTAAACACCACGCGCTCGGCGTCCTCTGTGTCTAAAGCGGCCAGGGCGCACTTGGTCATATCGAGTGATGAGCGCGTCACGGGCTCGTCAAATTTTAAAGCGAAGGTGCCCGAGTCCAGGTCTAGGGCGAACTTGTCTAGGGAGGGCTGCGTCTTATCTGCAACCACGCCGTTTGTCGCACCGACGGCCTTACTGATCGGCACCTCGGTCAGCTTGTTCCCATTCATATCTAAGATAGCACCGCTTAACACCGCGACGAAGGTTGAGTCGAGAGAACCGAAACTCGTCGCTAGCTTCATGGCCGCGAAGTCCCGGTCGCCGATGGCTATGGAGATGTTCGAGCCGCTGGGGCTCGTCCTTCCGGATCCTCTTCTACTCATGCGATCGTGGCGGATGTCCCCGGCTTCTTCATAGGACTGGAGCTGCACCCGTTCCGTATAACTTAGGTCCCGTTCGGTACTTTGGACTTGTACGAGGTCGATGTCCAGGGAGGACGCGTTGACGGTTTCATCAAATTCTAATGTGAGCACTTTAACGTCGAGATCGAGGGAAGCCGAGGTCAGTACCGGTCTTGTGGTATCGGGAACGTACGCCAGCGCCTGTAACGCGTCCACGCGGGACCTTCGAAGGCCAAAGTTCACGGGGAAGGCGTTGTCCCGGTACACTTCATCGCAGTCCAACGCGACGTAGGATGTCTCCCTATCAATTAACAAACGAGGCTTCCGCTTTATTTCGTCACTATCCTCCCGGGACATTTGTAGAGTTAGTGTAGGACCGTCGCCCGTCGCGACTAATGTCCCGTCGGTCCTCGCGCCCTGCGGCCCGTAGGACCGCAAATAGTGGACCAGACCACCCGTTCGGTTGTCTTGGGTTTCATGCAGAGAAACACAAGTGACGTCCAATTCATTGGCGTTCACCGTTTCGTTGAAGGTCAACGCGATGGTCCCGGCGTCCATGTCCACGTTGAAGGCCGTAAGGAGGGGCCAGTTCCGATCCCCGATCCACGATGCCGGTTCTAACGCCATCTCCGGCATCAAATTGATGGTCAGGAAGGCGTTGCCGCCTCGGTCGCTCGCGATTGGCGAACGCAACGCTAGGTTCGTCAGGTGCTCCTGACTTCCAAGCGGGTAGTGGGCCTTGATAGCGTTGAGATTGGTGGGGCCCAGGGAGATGTTGAGCCACAGGGCATCTTCCACGGTCGTTGTGTTGAGGCATTGCAGTGTCCACGTCGTCACACTGTTGTTGGTGGAGGACACGTTCGTCGGAACGCAGGGCACGTCCAGCAATTTCGCCTCGGTATTCACGAGAGATAACTGCACGCAGGCGTCCGGGTCGACGTTCCTACACTCGTAGCCGCCGTCCACACTGAGCACGTTCACGTCCGTCTGGAGGATGACGCCCGAGAGATCTAATGAAGCCCGGTCTACGGGCTCCAGGAACTTGAAGTTGATCAGGCCCGCGTGCATGTCGATCGTATAAAGCTCCATCTCCGATTGGAGCGTGTCCGGGATATACGTGTCCACCGGCAGCGGCTTACTTCTCGGAATTTCTGAAGCTCGCTGATTGTCTGCGACGGCCCGCGCTAAACCTTCGTCGACCGCGAGGAAGACAGACTTCGCGTCGATTCCGAGCGCCGCGTAGGCCTGGACTTGCAAGAGGTCGTCGTCGCGCATGACCAGAGTTAATGTCTCGCTCGTGTTGTAGGGCGTATCATACAAAAACTGGCCCAGCGTCGGGTGGGCGCCCCTCAAACGGTGCCGCTCCAGCGGGGCGCGCTCCGCCGTCGCGTTCGACTGCAGCACGAGACAGGACGCGTTGAGCGTGCGCGACTGCACGGCCCCGTCGAAGGTGAGCGTGAGGAGGCCCTCGCCCGCGGAGTACGTGAAGGCCACGAGTTCGAAGGCCGCGCCCGTCGCGGCCAGGGCTGCCCATAAGAGCAGCTTGGCCATCTTCACGGGCAGCCCTTCCGCGATGTATGTGCTGCGTTCGTTCCGTTTAGAGCGCTGCCATGGCTCGGGCTCGTTTCCTACCCATCTTGCCAGCGCTTCGGCAGCGGTACTGGCTCTCCTGCCTGCCCAAAGCCCGGCCGCTGAGTTAAACCCGCCCGGAAATCCGGCTAGCGTTCAGCGTGTTTTGTTCGGAGCTCCTGTCGGGGAGTGACCTGTGCTGGCTTTTACTCTAGCTACTAGCCGTGCGGGTTTGAGAGGCAATCTCTCACAAAAGAGCTGGGCGCTGCGCATTGAGCACGCTGCCCAGAGACGCTTGATAAACAAGCGCTGCCGCAACGACTCGTTTACGATGAGCGCCGCTACCCTCGATACAGCGCTGCCCTTTAAGATTTAAACTTGGGAGATATACTACTCAGGAGAGTACTGCTCAGGAGAAGAGCAGCATCAGGAGAGCAGCACTCAGGAGAGCAGCACTCAGGAGAAAAACCCTCGTTTTTAATCATGGGCTCAGTCGTCTCGTCGAGTAAGGCATCGCTCTCCGAAGTTGGAATCAAGAACGAGATCGGCGTGCTGTACGACGCCAACGCGAAGCGGGCGTTCGATGCGGCTGCCACCGAGGGTTCGGACGGCACGCTCGTGGCCGCCTGGTCCGCCATCGAGGCCCACGCCACGGCAAACGACGAGCGAGCGCTCGACCCGCGGCAGTGTTTGTATCATAACCTAAAGGCGTTCAAAGATGCGCGATCTCAGATCTCAGAAATAGCGCGCGTGCACATTAAGGGCGCTGTTCGCGAGATCCCCTGGGTTGGCAAAAATTTAGGAGACGAGTGTCGCCAGACTGGCCTGGACGGCAAGCCGACCGAGTCGCTCGACGCGCTGTACGAGGTCGCCGCGCTGGCGAGCGTGAAGTTCAAGGAGATCTTGACGGCGGCGTGCCCGACGGACGTCACGTTGTTAATTGCGCCGCTGAAAGGTCGCGACCGGGCCGGCTCCAAGGCGAGAGACGAGTATGCAGACAAAACGCCGCCGTGCTTCAGCTGGCTCTTCGATATTACGCGCGGCGCCACGCTGTGCCAGTCGGAGGGCGACATCGTGCAGCTCTACGCGTCGCTCGAGGCGGACCCGCGCGTCGACATCGTGCGGACAAAGAATCGCTTCGCGCCGCCGCTCTTCAACGGCTACCAGGATATTCTCATGAATGTCGCCGTGAAAGTCGGCGAGAATGCTTCGCACCTCTGCGAGCTCCAGATCCATCTCATGCCGATCAAAGATTCGGAAGCGCTGCACATGAGTCACACAGTCTACGAGTACTTCCGGTCGTTTTTCCTGGGCAATTCGGACGCCGTCGCGCAGCGGCTTGAAATGCTGTGCAAGCTGCCCGTCGATGAGGCGAACGATGTGGGGGAGTTGGTGGACCACACGCTCCGGGACTATCAGAGCGAGGCGCCCTACCGTGTTAATGCCCGATACTGGGGCGACGACTACGGCGAACTTGCTTTTGCTTCTGATGATAAACTGCTCGAGGGCCTCTGCGAGTTGCTCAAGTCCATTTCTGAGTCCGCTGGCGTCGTATAGGTCCGGGAAGCTATCTTAGCGGCGAAGGAGCGCACGTCTGGTGCGGAGAGCAAGGAGGCGGGCGTGGCGCTGTTTGAGCTTGGGCGCGCGTACGACGACGTCGGCAACCACGTCAAGCACCGCGACGCCTTCGAGCGCGTGCTCCCAATCTACGAGCGCGAGCACGGTAGCGATGGTGCGGAAGTGGCCAAAGTGTTGAATGGTCTCGGGATCGCGTACGGCGACTGAGGCGACCACGCGAAGAAGCAAAATGTGCTGGAGCGCGCGCTCGCGATCAAGGAGCGGGCATACGGCCGCGACCACACGAGCATGGCCATCACGCTGACGAACCTCGGGGCCGCGTACAGCGACTTAGGCGACTACGCGAAGGCGCGAGACGTGCTGGAGCGCGCGCTCGCGATCAAGTAGCGGGCGTACGGCCGCGACCACACGAGCGTGGCCATCACGCTGACGAAACTCGGGAACGCGTACGGTAGTCTCGGCGATAACTCCAAGAAACGCGAGCTCCTACAACGCGTCCTCACGATAAGGATGCGCGCATACGGCACCGACCACTCACTGACCAGGAAATGCCAACGTGCCTTAGGATGGCGTGATAAGGGCACGAGGGGAAATCCGCCGGGAGTATGAACCTAATTTGAATTAGACCTATATTCAACAACAAAATTACGCCGCCGGCGCGCCCCCGCACACCCGCTTCGAGGACGGGCCCTCGGCGGCGGCGTCGTCGCGCGCGCGCTTCGCGGGGCCGATCACGAGCGCCACCCACGTCGCCTCGTCCACCGCGGCCGCGACCTTGCGCGCGAAGAGGCACCCCGCCGCGCGCGCCGCGCTGACAACTTCGCTCGTGAGCGCCGCGAAGGTCTTGGGCGACGTGCCGCCCCGCGACCAGTCGCAGTACGTCAACCGCCGGTCCGCAATGGTTGAATCATGGTCCGGCGCGAGGCGCGCCGTGCCCGTCGACGCGTCCGCGGGCTTCCGCAGCTCGCCCGCCAGCGCGAGGGACACGGGGAATAGGAGCTCGTCGGCCGCGGTGCACTTGCGTAATAAACGCCAGAGCGAGGGCGCGTCGCGCGCGCCCGAGCGCCGCGCCTCGCGCCGCACGCTCGCGTCGAGCGCCGCGCACGCCCACGCGTGCACGGCCGAGAGCGCCGCCCACTGGTCCGCCTTGCAGATGGTGTCGGCGGCGATGACGCGATCCACCTTCTCCCACTGGCGCTCGCGCGCGTAGCCGTTGTCCGGGCGGCACGTACAGGTCAGGTACGTGGTCGGGGCCTCGACGGCCGCCAAGGCCGCTTTTACATCTATTGGCACGCACGTCTCCGACGCGAAGGCGACCCAGGCGGGGTTTCCAACAAGGGCGGCATCTAATAACGCGAGCGTCGCCCGCACCAGTTCGATGGAGCCCCACCGCGTCTGGTAGTGGTCCCGGATCAAGCGCTCTTCCAGCCAGGCCGACGACGCTTTCGCCGCGGCGCGCTTGTGGGCGTGCGCGTAGAACGCCACGTCCACGTCGTGCGTCGCCAGCTCCGCGGCCCAGCGCCGCCAGCAGGCCTCGTGCGGCAGCCCGTCGACGACCGTGAAGCAGACCGCGAGGCGCCGCCCCGGCGGCCGGGCGGCGACGGCCTGCTTCGCGTCGCTCAGCGCGTGCTTTGCGCCGCGCTCCAGCGCGTCGCGCAGCTTGCGCTCGTCGCGCGACAGGCGGCTCCAGGCGCTGCGCTCGTGCTGTTTCTTCGGTATGCGGGCCGGTGCGGGCGCCGGTGCGGCGGCACCGTCGTAGGAGCTGAGGAGCGATGCGAAGTCCATGTCTTCTCGGATGATGCGTGCGGTCTTTGCACGACTACACACACCACTTGCGTCTCAGCACGTTGCCATGCACTGCACCAATTAAACTCACAGACATATGTACATCACGGCGAAAACCCGTTTTGTTGGGAGTTGATCCGTCGTTCCGCAGGGGCCGCCTTATATTCATCACACGACGCGCCCCACTGACGATTCTCAGCATTTATCGGCCCAACCCGCACGATCGAGTAAAAAAAAAAAAAGGCAGCATTCACATCGCCAGCGCAGTTTTGTTGCAACGCAGCACCAAACACAATGGTTCAGGCCGCAGCAGTGCTCCTGGCGCTCGCCACGGCTGCGCATGGCTTCAGCGCCTTCCCCTTGCGCGCTCGCGTCGCCAAGTCCCTGACTCCGCTCCGCTCTGCTGCTGCTGAAGAGACCTTCGAGTTCACGGCCGAGACGGACCGCGTCATGGAGATCATCATCAATTCCCTTTATAGCGACAAGGACGTCTTTTTAAGAGAACTGGTGAGTAACGCGGCCGACGCGTGCGACAAGAAGCGCTTCCTGAGCATCGAGGCCGGCGCCGCGAGCGACGCTTTACGAGTAAGGATCACGGCGGACCCTTCGAAGAAGACGCTGACCATCGAGGACACGGGCGTGGGCATGTCCAAGGACGAATTAGTGGCCAATTTGGGCAAGATCGCCAAGAGCGGCACGAAGGCGTTTGCCGAAGCTTTAGGTGATGGCGCCCCGGACGACGTGAACCTCATCGGCCAGTTCGGCGTGGGCTTCTACAGCGGCTATTTGGTGGCGGACCAGATGACGGTCGTGACCAAGTCCATGAATTCGGAGGCGACGCACACGTGGTCCTCGGACGCCAAAAGTGGCTTCACGGTCAAGAAGGAGGGGACCATCGAGGGCGTTTCTGGTACCAGAATTGTTTTAGAAGTTAAGGAGGACGCCGCGGAGTACTTGGAGGAAGCTACTTTACGACGGTTGCTCAAGCGCTACTCGGAGTTTCTGCAGTTCCCCATTGAGCTGTACACCTCCAAGACCACGTACGACGATGAACTTGATGAGGAGGCCACGAAGAAAGCGAGAGCCGAGGTGGATGAGGAGGCCACCAAGGCCGCGCGCGACGCGGACCCGGAGGCTCCCGAAGTGTTAAAAACCGACGCCCCGGAGGTGACCAAGTCCGTGACCAACGTGAACTTCGACTATGAGGTCGTGAACTCCATGAAGCCCCTGTGGCTACGACCGCCGAAAGAAGTGAACGCGTCCGAACACGCCGAGTTCTACAAGTCGGCCTTCAAGAACTTCGACGATCCGCTTCGAACGATCCACTTCTCCTTGGAGGGCCAGGTCCAGTTCAAGGCGCTGATGTACATACCCAAGTCCTTACCGTACGAGTTGAACCAGAACATGTTCGACGAGGAGGCCAATGCGATGAAGTTGTACGTCAAACGCGTTTTCATCAACGACAAGTTCGATTTGCTCCCGAGATGGTTGGTCTTCATGCGCGGCATCGTGGATTCCGAAGATTTACCGTTGAATGTCGGCCGCGAGATCCTCCAGAAGTCCAAGATGCTCGGCGTCATCCAAAGAAGACTCGTGCGGAAGTCTTTGGACGCCTTCAAGGATCTGCAGAAGAACGCTACGGAATACGGCGAGTTCTGGATGAACTTCGGCAAGTACATAAAAGTGGGCGCGGTCGAAGAGCAAGGAGACGTGCAGAAGGACCTCGCTAAATTATGTCGCTTCTACTCGACGAAAACCGGCGACGAGCAGACCACTTTCTCAGAGTACATGGAGCGCATGCCCGCCAACGCCACGAAGATCCTTTATTTATCTGGTGATTCTAGAGAACAAGCATTAAACAGCCCCGTCATCCAGCGCCTCATCAAAACGGACTACGAAGTCTTACTACTCCCGGAAGCGTTGGATGAGATCGTGTGCCAGTCCATCGGCGAAGTCGACGGCAAGACCCTGGTGGACGCGTCCAAGGACGACCTCAAGGACATCTTCAAGGACGAGGACAACGAAATCGATGAGGACTTTGAGGAATTGTGTTCGTGGCTCAAACTGCAGCTCGACGACAAGGTCGCTTCCGTAAAACTAAGTAAGCGCCTCGTGGACGCGCCGGCGGCCTTGGTGGAGGGCGCCTTCGGCATGTCGCCGACCATGCGCAAGTACATGGCGGCGCAGGCCGTGGCGCAGGCCGACGAGTTCGCCGGGTTCGGCGGCGCGCAGAAGCCCTCGTTGGAGTTGAATTCGAAGTCGCCCATCGTGGTGGCGCTGAACAACGGCGACTTGTCGAGCGACGCGGCCGAGGACGTGGCCGAGCTCCTCTTCGACGTGGCGGCGTTAACGGGCGGCTACGAGATCGCCGACGCCGCGGCCTTCGCCGCCAAGGTGACGAAGCTCATGGGCGCGACGGAGATCCCATTGAAGAAGGAGGAGGTGGTTGAACAGGTCGAGGCCGAGATCGTCGAGTGAGATGCGCCTTGCCTCACTACTACCCTTGTTTCTCCCTACTAAGGTTATCATGTTTTTTTTATTTATGGCGTGCTCAGTTTGTTACGGTGCTAGGACTAGTTGGCGGGGGCCCGCGGGGGAGACACCGCGCGTCGCCGATGCATCGTCGGCTGATCGTGTGTGTGTGACTACTTGTTGCGACTAGCCCCACTAGTACGGACCCCGAGCGCACTCCATTGTGTCTATTTGGATTGGTGTTGGGGCTGATCAGCCGAAAAACCCGGCAGTAAAACGATGTCAGGGTCGCGACGTCGTAGATTGGACTGCCTGAGCCTGACCTTAGCTTACAATACCTTCGCTGCGCGGTAAGTGGCAGCCCTGTGCATTTTGCTGGCAAAAAACGACGCGCCGCTGAGCGGCCTCTATTGGCCATTGCAGGGCAGGGCAGAGCATTCCACAGAGCGATGCGTGCAGTAGCAGCGTTGCTGTTACTCATCAATGTCGATTACAGCCGAGGCCTAGCCAACGGCGGCATGACGCGCGCTGCGCTCTGTGTCGAACTGGTCACGCTACGAGATGCCATGGAGGTCGACGAGAGCGGCGCGCTCGCCGCGGCGGCTGGTGCGCGGGGATTGACGGTGCGGGAGGTCGCACGACAATCTATTATGGCATCTCGGTATAAGCTTCCGCTCGACAACTGCTACGTCGACGAAGGAGCGATCGCGGGACGAGGGTGCTTTGCGAGCCGAGACGTCTCCAGGGGAGACCTGCTGACGATTTACCCCGCAGACGTTCTCATAACTGGCGACGGGAAGGACACGAAACGCGGTGTCATGTGGGGCCTCCATGTTCCGGAGTCGCTTCGGGACGCGACGACGCTGACCAAGCGATGGATCGACTACGAGGTCGCACCTTATCCGCAGAAGTACACCATTGTGGGTATCCCGGAGCTGGACGGCGAAAGTGCTTACAGGGGTCACTTCTGCAACGACGGCGCAGCGCTTCTCGATGCAGGCAACGAACAGGCATGAATCCTTTTTCACAGCGCCTTTGCGTCGATGGCGTCTGCTCGATGGCGTGGCGGTGAGGTCCTTGCCGAGAAAGGAGTTTGGGAAGACCTATTGGGTGCACACGACGCACCCGTTGCTTTGCGCCCAGGCAACGACGCCCTGGCGAGCTACCGCGCGACCTCGGCGCGCGCTGCGAACGCGGGGTTCGAGAGCCTCGAGGACATGCACTGCGCGATCATCGCGACCCAGGACATCGCGAAGGGCGCCGAGGTCTTCGTGTCCTACGGCGAAACGTACTGGCTCAGCCGACTCGCGGACTCGTAACTTCCGTGCGTTCTGCGTGCGTCCCCTTTCTATGCGGGAGGGTCGATGATGACACAATTTTGTGGATAGATTACTGATACCGGTGATGAACAAACATTACGAGTAGTTTGAAACCGCCCCCGGCGACGCCTGCTACGCGCGCGACGCACGGCTCCTATAACACTCTCCACTCGCAGGCACAGCGCGTGCCAGTGGGGAATTATGTGTAAGAGTCTGGTATACTACCACTGCTCGCGAGAATTTAGGCAGGGAGGACCTACGCCAGCTGGCCCGTCTTGCGCAACCACCCCGCGTGCGCCTCGCGCACTTCCAGCAAGTGGCCGATCTCGGGGCCGAGGTCCTCGACGTGCTGGAGGTATAGGGACCACAGAGCCTTCTGGCTGGCGGCCGGCAGTTGCGTCGAATCGTCCAGGGCCGCGGAGAACAAGGCCGACACGCGCTTCGGCGCCGCCGCGTCCTCGGATGAGGCCTCGAGCGCGTAGTAGGCCACCCACAACTCGCGGCACTGCGGCGCCTCCCGGATGCTCGCCTCGAGCGTTTGTCGCGCCGCGTCCGCGTCGCGCAGGACGTGGAGCTGGAAGCGCGCCAACGCCGCCTGGACTAAACCGCGGGCGTCCGAGCCCGCGTCCAGGCGCGGCAGTGCGCCCTTGTAGATCGCCAGCACGTCTTCTCTAGATCCGCACCTCCTCTCAAATCGGGCGTGGGCCAGGACGGCCTCCAGCAGCCCGGGCGCGCCGTCTGTCAGGGACTCGTGGACCAGGCGGGCCCCGTCCACGTCCCCTTTAGCTTCGAGCAGGGCCGCCTTCAGCAGTAGGAGGTCCGGGGCGTGCTTGAGGAACTGGAGCCCGCGGTCCAGGACCGCGACGGCATTTTCGGATGAGGACGGGGATACGTAAGAAGCGTACCGACACCAGAACTCGGGGTAGCTGCAGCACGCCACCAGGCAGCGCTCGTAGAGGTGCTTCGTTCGCTCCTGATCGCCAGCGTCCTCCTCCCAATCTAAGTAGGCGCGCCAGGTCCGCAATTGGTCCTCGTCCAAGGGTTTGCTGTGGAAGTAGGGCCGCCGGATGCGCCGCTCGAAGGGCGCCCTTTTTCTATCCTCGGCCGCGGCCTTGTTCGATTGTTCCGCGACTTCACAGAGGAAGGTGTCCGCGTCCTTGCAGGCTGAAACGGGCGCGGCCTCCGCGAGCGCCGTGAGCTGCTCCAGGGCCTCGTCCCGCCCGCTGAAGCCGCACTCCGCGGCGTCCGTCGCGCGCGCCGACGCGATGGCCACGCGGGCCGTGGCCAGCTGGCGCGCCGGGTCCGTCTCGTAGGCCACTACGAGATCGTTGACCAGCGGCGAGCGCGGGTCGTATTTACACGCGCCCTGCGCCCGGTCTAAGATGGCGCGGCACGCCGCCGGGTCGATATCGCCTTGCCCGTTCTTCTCAACGGCGTACGCCGCGTACTTGGCCCACAGGTCCACGGAGGCATGTTTGGTGGCCTCGACGCCGCGCTCAAAAATGGCCAGGGCCGCGCCCACCTGATCGCAGTGGCGCGCGGCCTTGGCCCAGTACCCGTACAAAGGGGGAAACGTGGCCAAGAGCCGCTCGTACACGTCCCCCAGCAGGGGGTTCCGACTCCGCTCCGCCTCCGCGACCAAAAGGCTCCAGCTCGCGAAGCACGTATCATTGAGGCGCACGGCCTCGAGGCAGCGCCGGAAGGCCGGCGTGCCGTCCACTTGGGCTCTGGAATCGGCGGCGTCGGGCGCGGTCTCCGCTGCGGCCGCGTCCGGCGCCGTGTCCGGCGCCGTGGTGTCCATGGGGGCGGGGTCGCTCATGTGGAGCGCGACCTCCAATGGGCTCTGGCCGCAGCGATTGCGAGCCGGGAACCTTCTGTTGACCTCCGATGGGGCAGAACCCTATCGCAGTGTAGACGGCGACGCTGCCGCTGTGGCGAAACCCGTTTTGACCGATGCGTGACGGGTTTTATCACACGAGTAAAATGTAATGAGAGTGCCGCTTGCAATATCATCGTCGCTGCAATCTCCTGCGCTAGGACCCAGCCATAGGCGTACAGCAGTAGCGGCACAGCAACTGCGACCTTAAAACGAGTACAGAGTACACAGACTCACTACCCAAACAAGCCATGGCAACGCAGGAGGTCGAAGCCCAGGCCTACGCCTTCCGGCAGCTCCTGAAGCACCTGCAGGCCACGAGCGACGACGCGTCCAACATCAATGTGATGTCGGTGGCCGGCATGTGCCGCAACTGCGTCGCCAAGTGGCTCCACCGCGGCCTGGCGTACGCGGGCGACCGCGACCCCTCGTACGAGTGGGCGCTCGAGGCCGTCTACGGCGAGCCTTATGCAACATGGAAGACGGCGCACCAGAAGAAGGCGTCGCCGGCGCAGCTCGCGGCCTTCGAGGCGAGCAAGCCCTTCCACGCGGTGCATCCGCCGGTGGCGAGCGTCGTGCCGCGAACCGCCTGCGCCGCGCCCGCCGCGCCCGCCGAGCCGTGCTGCTACGACGAGGAAGCCGATGCGACGCCGCCGCCGCCGCCGGCCGCCGCGTTCCGCCTCGGCGTCCTCACAGTCTCGGACCGCGCGGCGGCCGGCGTCTACGCGGACGCGACGGGTCCGGCCGTCGAGCAGGTCATGGCGGGCCACTGCGCCTCCACGGCGCGGCTCTGCGTCGCCGACGACGCCGCGGCGATCGGCGATGCCATAAAACGCCTCGCGGCCCGGTGCTCGCTCGTGCTCACGTGCGGGGGCACGGGCTTCGCGCCGCGCGACGTGACGCCCGAGGCGACGCGCGCCGTGCTCGACCGCGAGGCGCCGGGGCTGATCGACGTCGTCCACGCCGACGCGCTCCGCCGCGGCGCGGACCTCGACTCGCTGTTGTCCCGGGCCGTCGCGGGCGTCGTGGGGGGCTGCGTCGTCGTCAACTTGCCGGGTCGGCCCGCGGCGGCGGCGCGGAACGCCCGGATACTCCTACCGACGCTGGGGCGGGCCGTGGCGAGTGTAGCAGCGTAACTTATTGATTAGTTTCTCGAAGGCGTCGTGCTCCCGGGCGGTGTGTCGCGTCGATGGCGTCGAGATGACCTGCTGAAGTCGCGGGCGCGCCATCTGGCGCGCCCCGTGGTGCGCAGGCCCCGGGTGGCGCCACCTCGACGCCATCGACGCGGCCCCTCCGTGGTCCCTCTGGGAGCTACTTGGGGGACGTATGCTGCACTAGTACTAGGCGCAGTTACTCCTGGAGCGCCCGCATGCGGGGGTCGTCCGCGAGCTTGGCGTCGAGGTCCTGGAACTTCTTGAGCGCCGTCTCCTCGTGGGCCGCGAGGCGCTGCTCCAGGATCTGGACCCGGAACATGGCCTCCGAACAGAAGCGCTCGAACTCCTCCTCGGCGACGGCGTCGCGGTCCCGCGCGTTCCGCTGGTAGGCCGCCTGCTTCTTCGCGAGTTTAGAATTCTCCTCCGTCAGCCGCGCCATCATGATGTTGGCCCGCTCGATGAGGCGCTCCTTAAGCGATTTCAAGCACGCGTCGCGAGCTCTTTGCGCCTCGTCGTGCTGGATCCGCGAGGGGTCCACCACGTGCGCTAGGAAGGGCGTGAGGTAGTCCGCCGCTTTCGTGGAGCCGGTCTCATCTTGGGGAGTCCCGTCCTCTTTCTTCTCCCGTGCTGTTTCAAAAACAGGTCTATCGACCACGACCGTCGCCTCCTCGCGCCGCCGCGTCTTCAATAACTCTAAAACTTCCACCTGCGCCGTGCGCATGCCGTGCAAACAGTCCCGTTCACACTTGAGGATATTTTGTAATTCCACATCTTCAGCGGCGTCGGCGCCGCCTTTTTCGTGTAAGACCGTGGGTCGGGTTACGGCGTGCTTCTTGTAGTGGAACTTGGTCTCGATGCGCCCCTCCTTGACCCGAAAGCGGCGGACGTCGACGTCCGTGCCCTTCAGGGTCCCCGGGTCGGCGAACTTTTGGGTCATCTTCGCCACGATCAATTCTCCACTCCCTTCGGCCGCCGGTAGCGTGTACTGCAACTTGGACGCGGTGCCCGTCTTCACTTGCAAGACCCGCAACGCGCGGTACGTCAAGTGGTCCGGTCGTTTCGCGAACGTTTCCACCACTTTTTCGCCGACGTCTTCGACGCGCGTCACAAGCCCGTCGGTCCGGCCCTTGGCGTGGAAGGTGTACTCTCGCCGTCGCCCGGCGACCTCCACTACGGTTTTCAAAGCCCCGGGCCGCCCGGGCAGGAAATCCTCGGTTACTTTCGCCTGCTTGGGCACGCGGCGCCTTTTTCTAAGCAGATCCCTCCGGTACTTGAAGCGCTCCACGCACTCCCTCACAGAAGTGCGGGAGCTGTCGTCGTACAGCAGCAGTCTGGAGATGAGCCCTTGGTCGTTCGTGCCGTCGGCAAACACCTCCAGCTTGGCCTTTTTGTATAACGTGCACCGCGAGCCGTCCGGGGGGTACTTTCTCAAAAAGTCGTCCTGACGTAACTCCACTTTCGCGACCCAGGACGGCGGCAGGTCCAAAATGTGCTCCTCGTCCTCCACCGGTTCGTTGAACCCCGGCGGGCCAGTGACTTCCACGACCTTCTTCGGGGGCGAAGGGTCCATGAAGACGAATTCCCAGGAGTCCGTGTTCTCCAGATCCACATCTAGAGCGCCGCACCGCTTTTCTACGTCCTGCATGTTGACCCAGTAGTTCTTGGCGTTGAAGACGCACTCGACGCCGCCGTACGGCGCCGCGTCGCACGTGTAGAAGGCGCCCGTCGTGGGTTCTACGTACAATGTTTCCGTCACGCCTCTTTTGAAGCCCTTGAGCAACACCCAGGCGTGCAGCTGCTGCGCCGGTAATGGCCCTTCGTCCACCTCGGCCGTCGCGCCGTCCTCCTCGTCCGAGGACTCGTCGTCCGACGTCTTGGCCGCCTGGAGCGCCTTTTCCGCCTCGCGCTCTGCCATCATGGTCTCGTACTTGGAGGCGGGCACGCCCCGCGGCTTGTGGACGTACCGGCCCTCCTTTCGCGCTTCCTCTAACAATGCAACGACCGGGTCTTCTTTTTCCTCGTCGCTCTCGTCGTCCGGCGGCAGGGCCTCGTCTTCCAGGGTCGGTGGGTCCAGCTTGGACTGGTCCTTCAGCGTGATGAAACTCGGAGCGTAGCCGCACACCACGTAGGCGTCGAAGCCCGCGCCCTGGAGCCAGCCGCATAGAAGAACTGCAAAATCGAAGCAGTCCCCGGTTCGCCACTTGAGGACTTGCGTCGGCGACGGCAGGACAGAAGGAAAGGCGTCCGGGGACTCCAGGGGCTCGTAGTGGAGGAAGTCGGCCACGAACTTGGCTAACGCTTCCTTTTCGTACAATTGCTCGTACGGGAGGAGCGTGGGTCGCACGGTCGTACACACGAACTTGGCGCAGCCCCACTCGTTCTGCGGGGCTAGGAAGAGTTCTCTTCTCTTAGGAAACAGCGCCACGAACTTCTCGCGGAACTGGCGCACGTACTCGAGACACAGCGCTTCCTTCTGCGAGTCGTTCGCGTAGCGCTCGCTCAAGGGCTTTTCCTCTTCTTTGAGCGTCGCCACTCTTCTCGCTTTGGTGCTCCGGCGGCCCTCGGCCGTGAAGGTGCCGGCGAGGGAGGCCATGGCTCCGCCTCGGCTTGCCTTGGTGCTGCGCCTCGGCTTGCCCGGTGCTGCCTGGGCAGTCTTCCTCGCGTTGAGTGCGTTAAAAGGCAGCCCCGATACGCGAGAGGGAGCACGCTGTGCCGCTGACACTCACTTGTCGCCTGAGGGCTCGCGCTTGCTTGTCCGCCGCACGCTGTCCAGCGCGTTACGCTAAACCCTAAAAATGCTAAACCCTAAAAACGCTAAAGTGGCCCCTCCTTCTTCCAGACGAGTCTGGAAACGAGCGGTCGCGAGCCACTCTTACGGAAGCATCCGCATGATAGGTCTTTGTTATTTTGTGCGGGTTTTTGTGGCGCTCGATTTTTATTAAGCAAAGATTTCACGCTGCGTAGCGTGCAAGAATTGGCGGCGGCCGCTCGCATAATTGCATCGGAGAAAGTGCTCTTTCGAACCAGCCATTTTTTGTTGCGTTCTGCAGCGCGTGCACGCAGCGCTCAGCATGAGGTATCCCGCATGCAGCCTCGCGCTGCTCCTGACAGCGGTCGCACTGCAGCCGAGCAACCTCAAGAGGCTGCCTCTCACGCGGCGGCGCGGCTTCTTCGACGTGCTCAGCGATGCGTTCGCCAACGACGAGGAGTACGCGCCAGCGGCAGCAGCGCAGCCGCAGCGCGAGGCGAGCGTGGACGGGCTGTGGAAGGTGGAGCTCATCGTCGTTGGGGTCCCGACGAAGGACCCGAACTCGGATTTGTACGGCCCAAAACAACGCGCGACGCAGGAGGGGCACGGCATTGGCGGCCAGGCCGTCGAGGCGACGCTGCGGCTTCAGAACGGCGCCGTCGAGATCGTCGACAGCTCGGCGCCGCTCTTCGTAGAGACGCCGGGCGCCTACAGGTATAGCGACGGCGAGCTGCGCATCAAGCTCGAGGCGAATGGCTTCACGCGGACGTTCACCACGAAGGGCACGCTGCAGAGTATCTACGGCGGCGACGACACCGCGCGCACGTCCTCGGTCTACGCGATACCGCCCGGTCCGATGGTTCTGGCGGGGGCTTTGGATGTTCTGCCGTCGGGCGCGCCCTTCGTCCGCAAGGGGAAGCTGCTCTGCCAGACGACCGCGGGGCTGTTCGGCGCGGCGACCAAATCCTCGCCGGCGGGGTCCTTTATCGCGAGTGCGGAGCGACCAAGTAGTAGTGGTAGCGACGATTTAACAGATTAATAAATTATAAATCGCGCGGGAGGCGGGTCCAGAGCGCGACGCTTCCCGAGCGGCCCTGCGCGACCGCCACCACATTATCCACGTGGATAAACTTGAAGAAGGGGAGTGACTTCATGGGCACGTCGTCGAAGGCGATGGGTTCTTCAAGGTCTTGCTTGAAGTCGAAGGGTCCGACCTTGAAGGTCGCGACGTCGGGTCGGAAGCCGCAGACGCCGCGCTCCGTCCATCGGAATGACCCGCGGACGGTGGTCTGGAAGAAGTCGCTGCCGAAGAGTTTGTACACGCCGTTCTCGTTGTCGAGCGTTTCGGCGTCGAAGCGCTGGACGGCTCGTACAAAATCAACAAAGACACCGTCATCGAGCCGCGACCAGGGGAGAAAGAAGCGCTTGACGGAGCGCTTCCAGGACGCGCCGCTGTCGCCTCTCTCGCGTCGCCGCGCCACGACCGCGTTTTTGTCCACAATGTAGGCGAGTTGCCAGCGGTCGCCGCCGCCGGCGAGGGCGTCGAGCATATCCGCGGGCGCTTGCTTAAGCCGCTGCGCGTCGATGGCGGCGTCCAGAACGCGCGTCGTCGGCGGCCGCCGGTCCGTTGCGACGCTACGCAACGTCGCAACGCAGTCGCCGTAGCGCGCGGCCTCCCACCGGCGGAGCCGCGCGAGCGCGTCCAGGCGCACGGACCGGTAGTGCGATGGCACGAAATCGCTCCGCGTGCCGTTGGGCCTCCGCCGGTCGATCGTCGGGAGGAGGAGCGGCGTCAACGGGAACGTCGAAAATGCGAGCCCAATGAAGCGGGTCCAGACAACCCATGAGTCGCCGCCGGACACGAGGCCTCTGCCCCTTCGCAGGTCTCGCGCGGCCAGCGCCGTGCCGTCCCGGAAAAAGCCCAGGCTCTCCTCCGCGTTCCGGGGCGACCATTCGGGGGTTGTTGCATCGGCGCCGCCCGCCAATCGCCGCATCGCGCCGAGCCGCGTCTTCGAAAAGCACGACGGCACAAAGGCCTCCCGCGGCGTGCCCTCGAGGGCTTCGTCGATGAGGGGCAGGTACAGCGGCGTCCAGGGAAATGTGAAGGGTACGATGGCCGCGAACGTGAGCGCCGCCTTGGCGTCGGTCGACCGCCAGCGGTTGACGCGTGTCACATCGCGCGCCGCCCCTTTCAGTCCGTCCTGCCAGAACGTATACACGTCCTCGACCGTCTCCGGCGTCAGCCACTTGGCGACGACGAGGGCACCGGTCGCGGTGCCGAACTCGCCGAGCGCCTCCACGCTGCGCGCTGCGTCCCTTTCCTTCGATCCGAGTTCGGCCGCGACGCCCTTGATCGCCGCGACCACGCGCGACTCCAGCTGCGGGGCGGGCGGCGCCAACGACTCCAGTTGCTGGACGGGCGGCGCCAAAGCACGCGCGGCGCCCAGCAGGCACAGCAGGCACAGCTGTTGCATCACTCCCGTGACGTGTGTTTACACGAGATTAGGCGGCGTATGCTGCGCACTGCAGCGCTCCAGTCCTTCCTGCAAGTTGCCTCAGCAAGGGCGCCAGGCTTTAGGCTTTGAAAATCGTGTTTGGAAAGCGAAAAACCCGTACTAAAAAACCGGGTCCTAGCCAAAATCAGTGTTAAGTACCGCAGTCGCATGCCTGCAGTTGTTGGGGCCACATGAGTCTAATGAGCCATGCGTGAGCAGCGGAGCACCATGCCAAAGCAGCACAAATGACCGCATAAATGCCAACGCAAAAGAAGACATCCGCAGCGTTAGCCGGCCTCGCCTCCGGCGCCGCGCAGGTGCTCGCGGAGCAACCGCTTGATACGATTAAAATACGGCTGCAGAGCCGCGCGCTCGTCTTCGACGCGTTCGCCGGTCCTGCCTCGGTCGCGGCGAGCGCGCTACGCAACGAGGGCGCTGGAGCCTTCTTCCGCGGCCTCGCGCCGCGCCTCTTGACGTACGCGCCCGTGAAAAGCGCGTTATTTGCGCAGTATGACGCTCTCAGCCAGCACCTCCCGGCACCGCTCGCCGGCGCCGTCGCCGGCGGCTGCAACACGGTCCTAAGTTGCCCCGTGGACGGGCTCAAGTCGCGGCTGCAGGTGCTGCGCGCCACAACACCCGACGCGCGCTGGCCCGCGGTCGCGCGAGACATGTACGCGCGCGGCGCCTTCTACCGCGGCTGGCGGCCGCTGGTGTGTCGGGACGTGCCCGGCTACGGCCTGCTCTTCGGTGTTTACGATTACGGTCGCAACACGACGCTGCCCGCGCCGCTCGTTGGCGCGGCCGCCGGTGTCGCGTTCTACAGCGCTACGTTACCGATAGATCGCGTCAAGACCGTGATGATGACGCAGGACATCCGGCGGCCGGCCTTCGCGTCGGCGGCGGCCTGCGCGCGCGATATCCTGCGGCGGGACGGCGTGGCGGGGTTCTATCGCGCGTCGGCGCCGACGCTGCTGCGGACGGCCTGCGGCCAGGCGGTCGCGCTGTCCGTGTACGAGCTCCTCCGATGACGCGGTAGCGACCGGTGCCCTTTGAACCTTCATACCGGGGGCGACGACGACACCCAAGGCATACACAACAGAGACGCTGCGGTCGAAGAGACTTAGCGCGCGCGTGATCGCCCTTTTCTAGTAAACCGAGCCCCCCGCCGGTCCCCGACGCGCCGCTTGCGCGCGGCGCCGCCCGGTGAGCCCCGCGCCCGCAGGTCACTGCGGTCTCTGGCGTCGTCGGACAATCACAGACAACGCCGTTTTGTTAGTTGTATTAAATAAATAAATATAATAAATACAAAATAATAAGGAAGGAATACCCCTAAAAAGGGATATGTACACATCTAGCCATAAGTAACACTTTATCTTCTTAGAATTCAAGCGGGCGTCTCGCTTAGCACCCCATGCCCACGGTGGCCAGGTCCACGCCGAGCTCCCGCCGCAGCGGCTCGACGCGCTCTTTGAGCAACCTTTCCGCCCGGTCACGGTCCAGGAACGCGTCGGCCTCAGAATTTGATTGGCCCGCGAAGCCCTCGGCCAAGTCGCAGACGACTTTCCACTGCGCCGCGCCCAGCCGCAGCGCGGCCGCGTAGCCCACGGCGCCCCTGGCCCGCCCGCCGCCGTAGCAGACCATGGCGTAGCGCGACCGGAAGGAAGCCCCGAGCGCCGCATCTCTTTCCAACGAGGCCTCGATGGCCTTGCGGCTCCGGAACACGGGGTCGCCCGTCGCCCGCATCATCTCCACGTAGTTCTCCAGCGCCATGGTGGCGATGGCGTCCGCGTTCGGCTTCCTCCTCAAAGCGTACGCCTCGAGCGCCTGTTCCAACTTCAAAGGTGTGCCCTGGTCCGTGGGCGGCCACCGCGTTTCCAGTTCCTGCGCTAAACAGTCCACGTCCTCGAAGCCGCAGTTCATGCCCTGGCCGAAAAAAGGTACGATGGCGTGGGCCGCGTCGCCGACGAGCGCGATGCGTCCTTTCACACACCACGGCGCGACTCGTACCGTCCCAAGCATGCCCAGCGGGTTCCCGTGGAGCTGCTTCGCTGCCGCGTCAAGGCCGTTCATGAACGGCAGGGCGTCCGCATAGTGGTCGGTCAAAAACTTCCTCCACGCGTCCTCGCTGTCTAAAGCGGCGAAGGAATCCACGCCTTCGTTGGCCAGGTAGAACGTGCCCGTGAAGGACCCGTCCTTATTAGCCAACGCCATGAGGAAGTGGTCGCCCCGCGGCCAGATGTGCAGCCCGAAGCCGTCGAGCGTAGACGAACAAGAGGCGGGGAGGAGCACCTGCTTATACGACGCGTCCAGCACGTCCGACGACGATTGTAAAGAGGGCACGGCTTTGCGCAAAGCGGAGCCGGCGCCGTCGCAGCCGATGACGGGTCCGAAGCAAGCGGTCAACGACGTGCCGCCGCCCCCGATCGTAAAGGTTAATTGCGTCGGTAAATTCTTCTCGGCCGGGACGTCCACGTCCGTGAGTCTATGCCCGAACTTGATGGTGGCGCCGGCTTTTCCCGCTTCCGCGAGCAAAAAGTCGTTCAGGACGCTCCTCGAGAGGGACACGTTGTACTCGGCGTCGCTCTTCCCATACGCTTGCGTTAAGGTCTGGCCATCGCTCGTGTGGATGACCCGTCGGAAGACCTTGGTGCCCTGAGCTAAAAGCCTTTGGGACACGTCCGGGGGAAGCGTGCCCAGGGCCTTCAGGCCGCGCGACGTCGCCACCAAATTGATGGACCGCCCCGCGGCGGTCTCGACCGTGCCTTCCCGCGGGTCCCGGCGGCCTTCATAGACCGTGACGCGGTAGCCCCGTCCCCTTAAGACGACCGCGAGCAGCGACCCGACGAGGCCGGCGCCCACGATGGTGACCTCGTGGCTCCGCCGTTCCACCAACGCATCGCCCAGTTCATGGTGGCTCCGCTTCCGGGTCAGGGTCATCTCGGCCATAGCTGCGTGCTCTTTTTGCACTGACTCAGTCGACAGCTTGCTGCACAACCCGCGGCTTGCAGCCTTATATTCAGAACACTGGACCTGGATCGCTAGGCGCGCAGTAGTGGCTCGCAGAGCAGCCGTCCTTTATTTACTCGCGTTTACTCACACGCGTCTTTGTGCTAAAAAATCCGCGCGGCAACCCGCACGCGTGCGGGTTTCTCGCCTCGCACGCCGCTTCACACAAAGTCTACGTGCGTGCACACTCTGAGCGACACCTAAGGCTTGCACGGCAGGCCTACTGTCTACCGAGCCCCGTGGTCATCGCTGCAGCGCTTTAAGCACTCGTGAGAGAGCTCAGCATCGACAAGTGCTGCACTGCAGGGGAGCAGCAATAATAATGGCCGCCTTCGCACCGGACGACGACGGCGTCGCGGCCATCCTCGCGGCCGCGCCGACGTCGCGGCTCCCCGAATTATTAAAAGCGGCCGCGGAACTAGAGGTGGACCCCCGGAGCGACGCCTTCGCGCGCGCGCTGGATGATGAAGACGCTCTCAAGGAGTACCGGACGAAGTTTTGCTTTCCGCCGCCCTCCAATGGGCGGGACGCGCTCTACCTGTGCGGCCACTCGCTGGGGCTGCAGCCGCGCGCGACGCGGCAGGCGGTCTTGGATGATCTAGATAGGTGGGCACAATACGGGGTCGAGGGCCACTTCGACCAGCCCAGTGGGGGCACGGCCTGGTGGACTATTGAAGATGTCGCCGAAGCGGAGGCGGCGCGGCTCGTCGGTGCTCAACGGTCGGAAGTCGTGTTGATGAACTCGCTCACCGTGAACCTCCACTTACTGTTATCGGCGTTCTACCGGCCCACTAAGACGCGGAGGAAGATTCTGATCGAGGCGCACGCGTTTCCCAGCGACGAGTACGCGGTGCAGAGCTGCGTGGCGAGCCGGGGCGGTGATGTTGAGGCGGACATCATTCGCGTCGACGGGAACATCGATACTCTGGTGGCGGCCATTGCGAAGCACGCGACTTCATTAGCGGTCGTGTTGGTCGGCGCGGTCCAGTACTACAGCGGCGAGTGGTTCGACGCTTCAAAACTTGCGACAATAACGCACGAGCAGGGGGCTTTGTTGGGGCTGGACTGCGCCCACGCCGCGGGCAACGTGCCCCTCCAACTCCATGATGACAAAGTGGACTTCGCGTGCTGGTGCTCGTACAAGTACCTGAACTCCGGGCCGGGCGCCATCGCCGGCGCGTTCGTCCACGAAAAACACGACACGCGGGCTATGGCCGGCGTTTTAAGAGGGTGGTGGGGCCACGAGCGGGGGACACGGTTCGAGATGAACCAGGACCCGGTCTACCGGGCCGGCGCGGCCGGGCTCCAGCTGTCCAACCCGCCCACTCTACCCATGGTCGCGCTGCGCGAGGCCTACCGACTGCACGATTCGGCGTCCATTGACGCTTTGCGGGCCAAGTCGCTCAAACTGACGGCGTACCTCGAATTGTTGTTGGCGCTGGAGCACCCTTCCTTACAAATAGTGACGCCGCGCGACCCCCTGCGGCGGGGCGCGCAGCTCTCGATCCGGTTCGCGGACGGGTCCGTGGAGGGCGTCTTCGCGCGCCTGCAGAAGATGCACGTGTTTGCGGATTTGAGGCGGCCCGACGTGCTGCGCGTCGCGCCGGCGCCGCTCTACAATTCCTTCGGCGACGTGCTCTTATTTGTCGAGGCGCTGACGGCGGCCGTCAACGAGGAGGAGCTCGGCGGGGAGCTCGAGTTCGGGGGCGAGGCCGTCGCCGCCCTGGACGGCGCGCTCGAGGAGGCGTTTATTTAAGAGCCGTTGTGTTGCGGGTTTTTCGCTAGTCAGGATGCGTTGTGCGACTGGCGTACGGGTGGCGAGGGAGCGCGTTCGAACGTTCGACGTTCACGTCTTGAAACCCGTTTTGTGGGAGTTGAGCCCCCCAGCGCCATAAATCAACTTACGCCCGCCCGCCGCCGCAAAAGCCTCATAGATTTAGCATGATCCTCACCAACTGCGCCGCCTGCGCCGCGCCACCGGCCCACGACGCCCCGCGATGCGTGCGGTGCAAAACCAGATATTGCGATTCGACGTGCCAACACGACCACTGGCGCCGCGGCCACAAGCAGATCTGCAAGAAAATTCACCGCGGCGGCAATGCTGAACAATACCACGCGGACAAAACGTACAAGGAGGCCGTCGCGGCCGCGGTCGAGATATGCGCGGACGACACAAAGGGCCAGAAATGCTATATTTGTCTCGAGGCCGTGCATTCGCGCACAGGAGAAGGCCTCGTGCGCGGATGCGCATGTGGAGATTGTGACGGTGTAGCTTCTCCAGAACTGGGCGTCGCGCACGTGTCGCGCCTTGCGGAGCAGGCGAAGCTTTTGTATGCGGAGGCCACGGAGGACAAGTTGGGGGGCATGGTGCAGAATAAGAGGTGGGCGCGATGGCACAAATGTAGCCTGTGCGATCAAGACTACCACGGTGTCGTGGCGTGCGCGCTCGGGTGGGTCCTACATCGCGCGGAGATGGCTGCGCTGCGAAGATGGCCCAACTGGCAAGTGAGGGCGGCCTCGGGAGCCAGTGCTGGGCTCGGGGCGCTGGCTGGCCACGCGGCGATGCCGGCCACGCCGCACAGACCGCATGCGACTTTCGACGCCCTGGTCGGCGCCGCCAACGCGTTTTCCCTGTGGTATCAGAGGTGGGACTGGCGCACGGCTCTTCAGTTACCGCCTTTGCAGTTATTGGCTCTTGGACACGCCACGCCGCGCGCCCTGGAGGCCGATCCGACGCGGCGCCTCGGCGCGGCCGGCGAGGGCGCTGGTACGCCCCTCCTATTAACGGATCCGGCACCCGACCCGGCGACGCCCCGCGTGGGACCTCTTACCCGCGAGGACGCGACGCGGGAGAGTCTGGACGCCGCGTTGGTCGAGATGGATGAGGCGTTAGGGGCCATGGGGCCACCAAGGTGCCAAATCTCGTAGCATTGTGCAGATTTGTGCATGTATTACCTTAACCCGAATTGACTAAAGTTGTTTCTCAACTCGTCGGGGGGTCAAAAACCCGCCAGGACATGGGTCGAGGACGGCGCGACGAGCTACGAGCACGCCGCGGCCCTCCTCAAGAGTCAAGAACCGCCTATACCGCCGCTGGGGCATCAGGTCCGCGCGCGAGTCGCGCGGATCAAGATCGAGGGCCTCCGCCTCGTCGGCGGCCAACCGGACTTCACCAACACGCCCGCCCACGCCGACAAGGTGCGGGTTATTTAGCGGACCGACAACGCCAGACTCTGCGCCTCTTCCCCGGCGCCAGCCGTGCATCGCCTTAACCAAACATAGCGGGTCGCGTGTCATACTCTAGTGGTCTGTATCTTAAAGGGCGAAAGGGCGAACACGTGAGGAGAAGCCGCTGTTTGGAAGCTGCCTGACGAGCACATTCGGCTACAGAGTAATACTGAGGCTAGATCAATAGTGTAACATCGAGTTCCGGTGCCCGGCCGGGGCAGCGACTAGTTTGACGGGTTCAGGAGCCCAAGGTTGGCAACATAGCATTGACTTACCAGCGAGTCCGACGCCACAGCGGTTTCAGCACTGTCTGCTGCACAGGAATCTCTCCACAGCCTGCACAGCGCTGCTGCGCACGTCTCCGCGTCTTGATTGCAGTCCGAACTATAGTCCTAGTGCAGCAGACCGGGCATGCACCGCGCCGCGCTCGGCTGCCTCGCGGTGGCCGCGGCGCTCGCGCCGGCGCCGGCGCGTGACTGGCGGCGCGCCTTCGACGCGGCATTTGCCGGCGACTTCGACAACTACGCACAAGTCGTAGCCGAGCGCGCGCGCGGCGTCGCGGCGGCGGACACCGACGGACACGAGCACGTGCACTGCTGCCTCCGGCCGCTGCGAGCCGAAGCGGCGCCGCTCGTCGGCGACGACGCGGCGCGGGTCGTCCTCGCGTGCTACTACCTCGACGGCGAGCCGAAGAACGTGTTCCGGCTGCGGTGCTACACGTTTGACGACAAGCGGCGCATGGCGCTGCTGCGGCCACCGCGGGCCGCGATCGCCGCCGCGCACGCCGCGTGCGCGGACCTGCCGGCGCGCGGCGCCGCCGCGTGCGTCCCCGCGCTTGCGGCAACCGGCCGCTGGGAGCCGCTGGACGGCTGCGACGTCGCGTGGCGGCCGGTCGAGGGGGGCTACGACGGCGCCATGGCCTCGGGGTCAGAGGGCTGCGTCGTGCTGAGCCAGCGCGACGGCGCTACTCAAGTCCGCGTTAAGGACGCGCTCGCGCTCCGCGACAACGTCCTCGAGGTCGACGACCGCGGCTACGCCCTAGACGGCACGCTCATCTACGGCAGCCCCGATGGCGGACCCTACCGCCTCGCCCGCGTCGGGACACGAAGTGGCGCCGCGATCTGCGCTGCGTAACTTATGTTATTTTCTCCAAGGCCGGGCCAGCCTCTCGACAGTGGAGAATTCAGTGAAGGCCTCCAGTACAAATACAGTGAAGGCTTCCTGGTAGTGTCTCAGGACTCGAGTCGGGATTCTGAACCGAGTCCCTGAGTGGCAGGTGGCCGAAGGGAGATATGATATGAGCTTACGTCCCCGCGCACCAAACTACTTCCCCCCGTCAGCGACCTCGACGCGCGCGCCGCGGCGGATCTGGCCCCACCCGATCAAGCGCCAGTGCTTGTCGACGCGGCGAGATAACGCGATTTTCTCGCCCTCCGTCGTGCAAACCGGCTGCGTCAGCAGGATCTTGGCCAGGTCCGCCTTGACCGCCAACACCTTGCCGCCGGTGGCGGTGCTCCCAATGTTCACCATGAGGATCTCCTGCTTTTGGAGCTTCTGCACTTTCGCTTGCTTCGCGCCCTCCGACGTCTTCACGCCCAGGAGCCGCCGCAGCAAGTAGAAGGAAATCTCGACCTCGATAAACACGTCCGGCAGCTGCCCCTTCAAGCCCAGGACCTGCCCCACGAGCCGGTCCGCCCGCGTCAGCGTCGGGTCAATGTGCGTGCCCACGCCGATCAGGCCGCCGGGCACCGCATACTCCAACTGGTTCTTCTCCGCCAGCAGGGAACACACCCGGCTGTAGATAGGCGTCGCCGTCACCTTGCCCTCGGCGTCCTTGGTCACGATGCCCGGCCGCACCTCGACCTCGTCCTCGAGCCGCAGCACGCCCTGCAGGATGCTCCCGCCAGCCACGCCGCCCTTGAGGTTGACCACGTCTTCGCCCGGCTTGTTGACGTCGAAGGACCGGATGACGATCAGCCGCGGCGTGGAGGTGAAGTCGCGCACGGGCGTGGGGATGGCGTGCGCGATGTACTCGCAGACGGCGTCGATGTTGTACTTCAGGACGGCCGAGATGGGGATGACCGGGGCGTTCCCCGCGACCGTGCCCGCCACGAATTTCCGGATCTGCTCGTGCTGCGCCCGGGCCTGGTCCGGCTTGACGAGGTCCACCTTGTTCTGGAGGATCAGGATGTTCTCCAGCCGCATTATCTCCACCGCCGCCAGGTGTTCGCTCGTTTGGGGCTGGGGGCAGGGCTCGTTGCCCGCCACGAGGAGCAGCGCCGCGTCCATGACGGCCGCGCCGTTGAGCATGGTTGCCATCAGGATGTCGTGGCCCGGGCAGTCCACAAAGCTCACGTGCCTCGCGAGCACCCACTGAGAGCCGTCCGCGTCCTCGAAGCGGTCGGGCGTCGCGCTCCCGCGGCTGCAAAAGTTGCCGGGGCCCGCCTGCTCCTCGACGCGCTTGTAGATCTTGGCGTTCGCGTACCCGAGCTTGATCGTGATGTTCCGCTCCAGCTCGTTCTTGAAGCGCACGGTCTGCACGCCGCTGATCGCCTTGACCACCGTCGACTTGCCATGCGCCAC
>Ga0114994_10000240_pt1 | contig 34090 bp, 41 predicted proteins | sample ArcticOcean_MG_C_9_FD_87043 | JGI IMG/M metagenome (GOLD analysis project Ga0114994, IMG submission 87043) | Marine microbial communities from western Arctic Ocean - ArcticOcean_MG_CB2_152 | ecosystem: Environmental > Aquatic > Marine > Oceanic | place: Arctic Ocean: Canada Basin | collected...
ACAATATCAAGAGTCTGTATATGAAGAGATAATGGGTAGTGATAATGACGTTGAGACCAACCAACGCGTCGATTACACTAATCCATATGACAGTGAACAATAGAGAGTTAAATATCACTCAACCTCGAGTGTGTTGTATATCAGATATACATGTTGGAGTTCATCAGAACAGTTCCATGTGGCATGATATAACTCTTACGTGGGGTGAGTGGTTATCTACAGAATTAAAATCACATGACATTAGCGATATAATCATATGCGGAGATTTATTTCATTATAGAGATGAGATCGCGGTTAATACTATTCATGTGGTTAATGAGCTACTGAAGATATGGAAGGATTTTAATATAGTGATCTTAGCCGGTAATCATGATTCATTCTATAAGGATAGAGTTGATGTTAACTCGCTATCCATACTGAGTGACCGGTCAAATATATCCATCATCGATACACCATGTATGACCCGGGTGTATAACAGAGATTTAATGTTCTGCCCATGGGGTACTAACTCTAATGAACTTGAGTCATGTGATATAATGTTCGGTCACTTCGAGATAACCTCATTCAAGATGAACCACTTCAAGACATGCATGGATGGTATCTCATCAACTCAACTACTCAAGTATTGTGATCAAGTAATAACTGGTCATTTCCATCACCGAGATGAGCGGGTGTATGATGCTGGTAATATATTATATCTCGGAAATCCTTTTCAGATGGATTTTGGGGATGCTGGAACCAAGAAGGGTTACTACATACTGGACATCCCGGAGTGTAAGTATGAATTCTTTGAGAATGTAATGTCTCCGATGCATCACAAATTAAAGTTATCTTCTCTAGCAGAAGCAACTAGGATTGATCCACCTCATCAATCTATGATATCAAACAATATAATCAGACTCATGATAGACCTACATATAATGTCAGACGAGATAGAGATACTAGTCAAGGAGCTATTTAAGTATAATCCATCGATGTTAACAGTTGAGCACTCTATTAATTTTGATAACTTTGGGATTGGAGATGATAGTGATTGTGACTTGTCTGGAGTGGATATACCAACAGCAATTGAAGAATTTATAAACATGCTAGATATAGATAACAGCGAACAAGTGTTGAAGTATACACTTGAATTATATAATAAATCTAAATGAAATATGTAACATTCAAACGTTTAACAGTTAAGAATTTTCTATCTGTAGGTGAAGAGAATGTTGAGATAACATTCCCTACAGGGTTGAATATTATAACTGGTTATAATAAAGATAAAGCAGATAGAAGAAATGGTGTAGGTAAGTCTACTATAGCGGATGCTATTTTCTTCTCAATATATGGTATCACGATCCGAGATATAAAGAAGGATAATATACCCAATAATATCACTAGTGGTAAGACTGAAGTTAGTATAGAGTTTGACGTTAAACAGGATTCCATAATAACCGAGTATAAGATAACTAGACTATTGAATCCAAGTAAATGTTTTATATATAAGAATGATGTAGATATAACTCGCGATTCTATAAACAACACTACAAAGTTTGTATCTGATTTAATATCGAGCTCACCTGAGGTGTTTCAGAATTGTGTTATAATGACTATAAACAACACTGTACCATTCATGGGAAAGAAGAAGCTCGACAAGCGTAAGTTTATTGAAGGAATCTTGAACTTAGAGATGTTCAGCACTATGTTGACTAGCTGTAGAACAGAATATAATGAGATTCAACGAGATTTCAATATCGAGTGTGGTAAATATGAAGCTACATCAAATCAAATCCAATCGATCGAATCTCAGCGTAACAACCAGAGGTCATCTGTAGATAAACGAAAAGCAGAATTAGCTAATAGGTTGAGTTCTAATGATAGTGAGATTGAGACACTCAAGAAAAAGTCACAAATATCTATAGATAAGAGCATATCAGAGTACAATAATATAGTCAATAAATATGAATCTGCATTAACTACATGTAATGATAAGAAAGACTCTCTGAAAAATGAGACATATATTATCAATGCTAATATAAACACACTCCGAGTGAAGTTGAAATCTATAGAGACCGGTACTATATGCCCCTCCTGCCATCAACCTATATCCACACATACACATGAGAAGCTAACACAAGAGAAGGTAGATGTCGAGAGTAATATATCAAGTGACATAAACAAGCTAAATGATATTGAGATCAGATTGCAAAAGGCTGCTGCAGTAGAGGATACTCTACGATCCAACATAACTAAAACTCAATGTATTATAAATGAGCAAGCAATAAAGCTTAAGGAGAAGGACGGTATATTGAGCAGATTAAATCAATTGGAGCAATGGAACAAAGAGATAATCAGTGATATTGAGGATACGAAAACTCAAATTGATACATTTGATAAGATGTCAGACGATCTCAATACTAATCTCCAACAAGTACAACTCGATATAAATAAGATTAAAACTAAAATAACTCTCTTAGATGTAGTGAAGTTTATTGTATCTGAAGAGGGTGTGAAGTCATATATTGTGAAGAAGATATTACAACTACTGAACAGTCGGCTGGCGTATTATCTCAAGCAGATGGACAGTAATTGCGTGTGTGTATTCAATGAATACTTTGAAGAGCAGATTATCGATGACAAGGGGAAGGTATTATCGTACTTTAATTTTAGTGGTGCTGAGAAGAAGAATATCGATTTAGCTTGTCTCTTCGCATTCATGGACATCCGAAGAATGCAAGGAGATGTTGCCTTCAACTTCAATATATACGATGAGTTGTTTGACAGTAGTCTAGATGAAAGAGGAGTTGAGTTGGTCATTGATATACTGAATGAGAGAGTAGATAAGTACAATGAATGTATTATGGTTATAAGTCACCGGAAGGAGAGTCAAAAACTAGCCACCGGTGAGGTTATATTCTTAGAGAAGAGCAACGGAGTTACAACCCGCGTGATGAACGTGTCAGATATATAGTATTATGTATGGTACAACTATAGGGACACCAATGGGATCAGTTATAACAAACCCGATCAATACCAATACTAATGCCAGGCCGGTTAACACCCCAGTACGAGGTGTAAATTACATCGCAGATTACGGGGGTTGTGGTCATTGGCGAATGCTATGGCCGAGTCATCATCTTCAAGCCACTCAACAAGCAATTATTCATAATACATCAACAATGATAACCTCTGAAAATTATTATAAAGATGTTGATACTATTAGAGTGCAAAGACAGGTCACCAAGTCTCAATTCTCATTCTTCAAGATACTCAAAAAGATCGCATCCGCTCATAATATACGAATAATATATGAGATTGATGACGTGTTTATATATGATGATATACCCAAATATAATAAGCTTAGATCAGCATACAGCGACCCAGAGATTATGAAATGTGGCATTGCTATCATGCAAGAGTGTGATGAGGTCACGGTTACATGCGAATATATGAAGGAGTACTATAGTCAATATTGTTATAGAGTAACAGTTATACCGAATTACATGCCGAAGCATACATACGATAGATTTTACTGTGAGGACAAACTAGCGTTAAACTATAATACTAATGTAAAGAAGAGAAGAAAGCCTCGAGTCGTATACGCTGCAAGCGGTTGTCACTTTGACACCACTGGACAGAATAAATATAGGGATGATTTCGAGCATGTGAATGATGCAATCCGGAGAACAGTGTCTGACTTTCAATGGGTCTTCCTTGGTGCATTTCCCATACCATTGAGAGATTTAATACGGAGCAAGAAGATAGAATTCCATCCATGGGTCTCTCTTCCAGGTTATGTGCAGAAAATTATTGACCTGAAGCCAAACGCGATGATAGCTCCGCTAACTGATAATATATTCAACAGATGTAAGAGTGATTTGAAGTTCATAGAATCTTCCGCGCTAGGAATACCTGTAGTGTGTCAAGATCTAGTAACATATGATAATGCACATATCAAGTTCACCACTGGTGACGATATGATAGCTCAGCTCAACACATTATTCACCGATAAATCAAAATACATGACACATTGTAGAAACGCGCGTAAGTATGCAGAGACGAGATGGTTAGATGATCATATAGATAAATATTACGAACTATATAAGCACTCATATAAGCATGCCGACAGAAAGAGCTTGAACTTAATACAGATGTAGTTTATTATAGTATAATGTATAGAAATATTGTATATAACAAGCAATCTAAATCCATCTGTCTATTAACATGGGACAAGGATGGGAACCGAGTTAACGTTAATGCTAGCTATGAACCTTATTTATATATTGAGACTCGGGAGAAGACATCGAATATATCGCTATTCGATACATACTTAAAGAAAAAGTCATTCACTAGCCCATCTCACCGATATAGATTTATTAAAGAACTAGCCACGGATAGAATATTCGAGAACATTAGATGGGATCAACAGTTTTTGATTGATGTATTCATGCATGAGAACGAAAAGCCTGAGTTCACCAAGCAACCTCTCAAGACATGGTTCTTAGATATAGAGACTTACAGCCCTGGTGAATTCCCAGTACCTGATAAAGCTGCAGATAGTATCAATGTTATCACTGTATTTGACTCATTAACTAAGAGCTTCACTACATGGGGAACCAAGAAACTGAAGACTCCTATCAAGAATTGCAAATATATATTCTGTCCTACAGAGTTTGAGTTGTTACAAAAATTTCTAGCTACTATACACGCTGAAAGCCCGGATGTACTATCAGGTTGGAATAGTGAATTCTTTGATATACCTTATATTGTCAACAGAGTTGCAAAGATACTTGGAGAGAAGTCCTGTCATCTACTGTCACCTGTAGGTACAGTATATCCTCGTAACATTCGAACACAATTCGGTCGAGAAGCAGTGAGATGGTTTATTGATGGTATCTCCTGCATTGACTACTTAGATGTATATAAGAAGTTTTCTGTTGGATTGAGAGAGTCATATAAACTTGACGCTATTGCGTCTAGGGAGCTAGGTGAGAGGAAGGTTGAGTATGGTAATATAAACCTAGCGACTCTAGCTGATGAGGACTGGCAGACCTTCGTTGAGTATAACATACAGGATGTAAACTTGTTAGTTCGTATGGAGCATAAGCTTAGATATATGGAGCTACTTCGCATGCTAGCGTATACCGGGTTGACTACATTTGAGTCTGCTATGGGTACATTACCTGTCATAACAGGTGCATCGGTTATAGCTTCTAGAAAGAAAGGAAAAATCCTACCAACATTCACAAAGAATGGGTCAGATGGTCAGTATGAAGGTGCATATGTAGGTGAGCCACAGAAGGGTTTTCAGAGAGACATTATATCATTTGATGCGAATAGTCTGTATCCGAACACCATGATCACCCTCAACCTATCACCTGAAACCAAGGTTGGTAAGATTATAGATTCAAACTCTGATGAAGTGATAGTTAGACTCGAAACCGGTAAGGTTCATAAGTTTACTCCGGATAAATTCTATGAATATGTCAAGGTAGAACAACTGGCAATCACACGAGCTAAAGTACTATTCAGTCAAAAGCAAAAAGGTATAATTCCTGAGATTGTTGATAAGATATACAAATCTCGTGTTGATATCAAGAAAGAGCTGAAGGTATTAAAATTGAAATTGAGCAAGATGAAGAAGTCAGATCCAGATTATACTGATACTGACACCGAGATGACCAGACTAGACATCAAGCAATTCACATTGAAGATTCTCATCAACACAGTATATGGTTACTTTGGTAACAAGTATGCACCGATCGGAGACGCTGATATAGCCAGGAGTATTACACTAACTGGTCAAGCTGTAATTAAGCAATCGAACATAATCCTTCAAGAGTATATTAAGGATAATTCGAGTGGAGATTATAAAGATAAAAATCCTATCATATACAACGACACAGACTCGAGTTATATATCAATTGAATCCTTACTGAAGTCTAAAGATATACCATTCTCAGAGAATGGTATCATAACCAAAGAAGCCATCCTCGAGGCAGATAAGATTGAGGATTATCTAAATCGCGAGATATACAAATGGGCGACATCTAGTCTGAATAGTATTGATCCTAGGTTTGTATTTAAACGAGAAGCGATGAGTGACTCCGGTATATTTCTCGCTAAAAAAAGATATGTTCTTCACATGCTAGATGATGAAGGTATACCCTGTAGTAAGTTCAAATATACAGGAGTTGAAGTAGTTAGAACCACCATGCCTAACAGTATAAAACCTCATGTAAAATCAATAATCGAGACCATGTTGATGACTCGAAGTTTATCTCAAACCAATGAGAAGTTTCAAATTGTATATGACCAATTCAAATCTCTACCTGTCGAGGATTATGCATTTGTGATGGGTGTGAAAGATTACAATAAGTATGCAGATAAATGCACACACTTCAATACGGTCAAAGGCATGCCTATTCACGTTAAGTCTGCTTATATACACAACCTTCTTTTAGATGAATATAATATTGATAAAACATATGAGAGGATTTCATCCGGAGACAAGATTAGATATTTTTATCTCAAGACACCTAATAAGTTTGGTGTTAAGAGTTTAGCGTACAAGCACTACTTACCTCCGGAGTTTCTAGAAGACTTCTCTCCAGACATTGAATTAATGTTCGATAAGATTGTGTATAATGTGATAGAGAGATTTTACGAAGGAGTTGGTTGGAACTTGAGAAAACCTGGTCAACAGCTACAAACTGACCTGTTTGATCTACTAGCTATATAGTTGATTTATATATAACGATTACTATATATTGGTATGAAACTAGTAGCAATCGTTGATAGTGTAGGTAGAGTTATATTAGGTCGTCATGATGTACAAGCAAGTACAAAAGCACAACTGAATTTAAGAAATCCCGCTGTCGTAAATATTCAAGTAGATCAACAATCTGGTCAAATCTCTGTGCAGTTGATTCCGTACATTTTTCGTGAATTCGTGAGAGCTGAAAAACGCGCAGATGGTGTTTCATGGAATTTCCAGAAACAATCTATAACAACCAGCAACGATCTTCACCTGGAAGATAATATACTTGATCAATATACCAAAATATTTGAATCAATAGATGTTGATCAGGGAGAGATTGTAGAAGAAATCAAAGAACCAGACACTGTTCAACCAGTAGAGTTATTTGATGAGGTAAAATAATTCTCAACAACTATACACAACATAAAAGGAGGGTAATTCCTCTTTTTTTGTGTAAACTAAGATACTAATATGAATCAATATGAAGTATTTATTTATTGCGGAGGTAAGTGCGGTAGCATGACTCTTGTAAATACATTCAGCTTCTATAATTATAGAACATTACATGTACATGGTGAAGAACAATTTCGGGAAGAGTATGGAGATTCTATATTCGATGTGATTGATCATAGTGATTATAATAAAATATACTTTATTGATAGTTATAGATTACCGATTGAAAGAAAAATATCTAGCTTTTTTGAAAATATAAAACTACATGTACCTGACTATGTGAGTAAAACTACACTCGAATTAATCTCATACTTTAATGAAAACTTAATCAACACCATTGAGGATTATCATCCAATAAATGAAATAATGACTCATGACAATATACCCACATTCACCGCAATGGATTTCGAGAATAGATATAATATTGTTGAAGGTAATAATCGTGTGTATATAAAATTACTATTCAGAGATATACACAAATGGAGCTCTATCTTAACCACTATATTTGGGGTAGATATCATACTTATGAATCAAAATACAACTAAAGATAAAGATATATATCCAGTATATGAGGAATTCCTCTCAAGATATCTAGTACCTGTATCATATATTGATGATATTTTGAGTGAAGATGCTGAATTTAAAATATATAATACAGAACAAGAACAAGAAGAATATATTCAAAAATGGAGATACTTATCAAAGACTAACTAAACACTCAATTTCTCCCTTTTTATTTGCATTACACAAGATCACATCTTATAATGTATATACAATATGAGTATAGATAAGAATATTTTAAAATGCTTCGATAAACTAGATAAACTCAACCCAGAAGCTAAGCTTCTATCTGAGTCGTCACTAAGCACTGTTACAGAGTGGCATGATACCGGTTGTATGGTTTTGAACGCGATCATCTCAGGTAGTCTGTATGGAGGTCTCCCCATGGGTCGAATCACAGGTTTCGCTGGTCCGAGTCAAGCTGGTAAGACATACATAACCAATAAAATCTTAGCAAAAGCACAACAAGCAGGTATCATGCCGGTTATATTTGACACAGAGATGGCTGTTGATGAAGCTGCATGCAGAGCAGTAGGTCTTGATCCAACAAAAGTTAAATACGTTCCAGTTCAGACAGTTGAGGAATGCCGGAACCAATTAGTTTCATTCCTTGATAGTGTTCATGAAGCTAAGATGCACGGTAAGTTCATAGTGTGTATAGACAGTCTTGGTAACTTGGCTAGCCAGAAGGAAATAGATGACGTAGAGAAAGGTAAGACAGCTATGGATATGGGCACTAGAGCAAAAGGTCTGAAGAGTATGATGAGAACTCTCACATTCAAAGCCGCAAAAGCAAATGTAACTGTTTTGTTTGTAAATCATACATATGATGACCCTGGTGCAATGTTCCCGACTCTAGTGAAGAGTCAGAGCGGTGGTAAGGGTCCGGTATATTTATCAAGTGTGTTAGTTCAGTTGGCAAAAAGAGACGAGAAGAAGGATGTCAATAATTCTAATGATGAGATACTACCCGAAGCAAATAAATACAGTGGAGTTACACTCCGAGCTCTCACTATTAAGAATAGATTTATACCTCCGTTCCTCGAAGGTGAGATGTATTTAAATTTTAAAACTGGGCTGGATATGTATAGCGGACTGAGAGAGATGGCTATAAATCACGGTGTTATCATACAAAACGGATCTACATACACTCTACCTAATGGTGAAAAACTAGGGTATTATAAGAACTGGAGTAAGGATAAGGCTCTATGGGATGAGCATATATTACCACCTCTAGAGGAGAAGTTGAAAGCTACCTTTAAGTATGGTGATTAACGCTTGACATCTTCAACAGACACCATACCTTTTCTGATGAATTGCCCAGATGTAGGACAAATCCAATGAGCCTCTGTATAAATCTTACCTCTATACTCTCTTACCTTAATCCTAGGTTTGCTGAGAGCGCCAGAGTAAGGTGATAAAATTGATTGTGGTTTTACTGTATCCATATAATTATTTAGTCGCCTTAAGCTAATTTTATATTATAATATGATAATGAAAAATAATTCAAAGTGTATTGTACCCTTGAGTGGTGGTTTAGATTCTACTGTTATATACCACTACGCAATATCACGCGGTCTTGATGTGCATGCAATAGGGTATGACTACGGCCAGAGGCACAGAGTTAAGGAACTAGCATGCGCTCAAAAGACGATATATAGAACAAAACAAGATAATCTTAAGATACTAGACTTATCATTCTTCAAGGATATTGTAACAACAAGTGCGTTAACGAACAATGCAATCGATGTAGCAAAAGCTAAGGATGTGATAGGTGATCCACAGACAGTTAATTATGTACCCAATAGAAATATGATGATGCTATCTATATGTACAGCGTATGCAGAGTCTATTGAAGCAACTAAAGTCTTTCATGGAGCTGCTCTAGTAGATAGTCAAGCTGGTTTTTGGGATGGTTCTATAGAATTCCTATCAGCTATTAATGCTATAAATCAACTCAATAGACGCACACGTATCGAGATTATTGCACCATTGATACTCAAGAGTAAAGCTGATATCATCACCATGGGTATAGAGTTAAAAGTCGACTTTTCTAATACATGGACGTGTTACGAGGGTGAGGATAAAGCATGTGGTGAATGTACTGCGTGTAGTTCACGCATCCAAGGATTTCTTCAAGCAGGTTACATTGACCCAGTTCAATACTCAAAGGAGATCCCCTGGAAGTCTCATGACTGTGTAGGTATATAATATGTGTGGTATATTTGGATCTTTAGATTATGATGCATATAAGTCTATATATGCAGATAACTGCGTCCGGGGAAATTTCGCCGGTGGTTCACTCTATGTGAATCATAAATCTCACAATTACTCAATAAGTAAATGGCCAGGTGTATTGCACGATTCTGATCTCGACTGTCATGACAAACAATATATTAATCACGACATATATTTAGGTCATACACAAGCACCTACAAGTATGATACGAGCGTATGATGAACGCACCACACATCCATTTGTATCTAAAGATTGGGTAGTCGCGCATAATGGTATTCTAGAGAATCACCTAGAGCTAAGAAAATCAATTAATAGTGATATATGTTCTGTAGACTCTGCTGTGATACCAGAACTACTCCAACTATGCATGCAGGATACAGTTGACGATATTGATACCATATCACTCATGGCATCTAAACTGAAGGGTACATTCGGGTGTTGGATATTTAGCAGGGTGAATCGTGAGGTGTATATTATAAGATCTGGTAGTACTATATACACGAATAAAAAGAAGAATGAATTCACCTCTACCCGAACTACAGCATCATTTCAACCCTTACAAGAGGGTGAGATATACAACATGACACAAGATGGTTTAAAGTCTGTCGGAGACTTTAAGTACAGCTCACCATTCTTTGTACTATAAATTTTAAATGAAATATTATAAAGTAGAATACAAGTTAGGTGATTTGAGTACGAATCACTTTAGATATTATCAAGCAGAAGATTATGAGAGTGCTCAGCGTTTGTTTGCTGATGATTCAAATAAAAATATATTTGTCGGTGGTGAGGCATGTATCATATCTACAGAAGAATATGACCCAGAGTCTGATTGCTGTGATGTTGATGTGGATTGTTCCTGCTAAAATCATGAAAAATATATTAGCTGTATCATGTACATCTCACAGCAAAGATCGTAGGGATAGCCTGATGGTGTACAAGTCATTAAATTTACTGAAACATGAAATCGACCTTCGTATAATTTATGACAACAAGAGAGGCCTCCCGGAGGTTTACAATGAGTATATATCTGCAAAATATGCTAAGAAGTACGATATATTATTATTCATACACGATGATGTATATGTAGATGACCTTAAGATAAGAGGAAAGCTATATGAGGCAATCAAACAATATGATATTGTTGGTGTCGCCGGTTGTTTGTATCCGATTATAAGAAAACCAGCGTTATGGCATCTGATGTCAGATCGTCTTAACCATAGAGGTTATGTTGCTCATGTAAACCCACAGGATATAGCAACTATCAATATGACAACATTTGGACCTACTCCTAGTCGTGTTGCTGTAATTGACGGCCTCTTCATGGCTATCAATCTTAAAAGTGTATTAAATTCTGAATGGAAATTTGATGAAGATTTCAAGTATCATCACTACGATTTATCATCCTGCTTATATGCAAATGAGAAGAATTTAAAAATTGGCGTTACACCTATAAACACCATTCACGCTTCATCTGGGTTGTCAAGTATATCTAATCCTGATTTCACTGAGTCTCAAGATATATTCATATCTAAACATCATGCCAAATAAGATAGACTTAGATTTCTATGAGACTGTTATAATATATCATGTATTGACAGATGACTCATATCTCGGATCTATTGTGGATATATTAGATGTTAAATTATTCAACAATAGAGACATTAGATCTATAGTGAAGATAATTTGTAAATTTTATGAAGAGCGAGATGCAGTACCATCACTAACAGAGTTGAAGGCTTATCTAATAGATGATACACTGAAGCAAAACTTCAAAGCTGTCGTTAATATCATATCTACATTTGACTCAAACTTCGATAATGATGAGCTGATGATAAACACAGAGCAATTCTTCAAGGAGCGATCTGTATACAGCACGATGCTGAGTATCGTAGATGAACAGAAACAAGACAAGCCAGTTGATACATCTGATATTATCAAGAGATTAGAAGACGCATGTAGTATATCCATTCAAGCAGATAAGGGTTTAGATTATTACAATGATGTAGATAAACATATATCAGACCTACTACAAGAAGATAGTTGTATATCATCTGGATGGGAGTGGTTGGATGAGAAGATAGGTGGTGGTTATCTTGAGCATGGCCGCGCTATATATGTTTTCGCTGGAGAAACTAATATTGGTAAGTCTATATTTCTCGGAAATACAGCGATCAACCTAGCCAATCAAGGTAAGACTGTATTGCTAGTAACACTAGAGATGTCTGAATTAGTATACGCTAAGAGGATTAGTACAAATATAACACAGATACCCATAAGTCAACTGTCACATGATGTTGAAGTTCTTAAATCTGAGATACAATCACACCACGACAAAACACAAGGTCGTATACTGATAAAAGAGTTCCCACCAAGTACAATCACATGCTCGACACTTAAAGCTTTCATAAAAAAGTTAAGAGATACAGGTATAGTAATTGACGCTCTGGTCATAGATTATGTTAATCTATTGACTACTACTGATGGTGTTAATTCTTATGAGAGGATAAAGTACGTCACCGAGAGACTCAGAGCTCTTAGTTACGTTTTCACCTGCCCAGTTATTACCGCTACGCAGTTGAATAGATCAGGATACAACGAAACTAATCCAGGCCTAGAGACAGTTGGTGAGAGTTATGGTCTAGCTGCTACAGCTGACTGTATGTTCAGTATATGGCAGGAAGAAGAAGACGCAGAGATCGGAGTTATTAGATTAGGTCTTATGAAAAATCGATTCGGTCAAAACTTTGGTCAGTGTGCTATGCAAATTGACTACCCTACACTAACTATAACACAAGACGACTCTCTACCAGATTGTAACAGTACGCACACTGAAGAAGAAGACTCAAAGAGTTCGGATTTTGATATAGAGAAATTCTTGAAAGGTTGATATACGAGTTGATATATATGATTATCAACGATAAATATCGTTTATATTATGAGTACGAGAAAGTGTCAAATATTTACTGATTGTGATCTAGATGGTGCTGGAGCATACCTAGTGTTTAGATGGTTCACTCAATCTAGTTGCTCGGTCAAGGTCACTAGAGTCAATGACGTAGAGCAAGATTATAAGAGTTGGTCTAAGGGTAAAAATGTATCGGATTATGATATATATTTTCTTGACCTTGATACATCATCTGATGAGATGTTGAATCTTATAGATAAACCTAACGTGACAATCTACGACCACCACAAATCTCACGATAGCGCTAAATCACTATATAAGCACGCCAAGATATGTATAACTACATACTCAAGTACTACTAAACTGATATACAATGTACTCAGTGTAAAATATCCAGAAATAAAACTAACAAACAACCAGAAGCTATTAGTAGTATTAGTGGATGATTATGATAGCTACAAGTTCAAGATTCCAAATTCATATGAGCTCAATTGCCTGTTCTGGAATTACGCTGGTGATAGATTATCTAAATTTATAGAAGATTTCGATACAGGGTTCTTTGCATTCACTAGACAACATCACAACATAATTAATTTTTACTTGAAGAAGCTAGCGAATACAAAAAGAAGCCTGAATATATACACCGCAGATATACCTATTAAAGGCAGCAATTATAAATTCATCAGCACGTTTGCAGATTCATGTATAAATGATATAGCTGATCACATCATAAAGGAACACACTGCAGATATAGGTATGGTAGTCAATACAAAATCAAATAACATCTCGTTCCGGAAGCAACATACATGTCAGGTTGACCTATCCAAGCTAGCACAAACTATATGCGAGACTGGTGGTGGTCATGAGTATGCCTCCGGTGGGACTATAGGAGATAAATTTATGGAGTTCAGTAAAATTTTCACACAAATTCAATAATGAATACAGTAATAACGCAGATAAAGTCAAACGACCCAACGACACCTATAAACACGAGAGAATTTGATCATAAATTCTTATCATTTTGCACATGTATATGCTTATCTAAAAATAAGAAAATGAATCTAGCCAAGATATTCATAGCATTACTCGAAAACTCTAGTATCCGCTCCGCGATGCTATACTCCTCTGCAGTTGATAGTGACTGGGTGCTATTAAGAAAATTTCTAGAATATGACTCTACATTATACAAATCAAAGTATATAAAAAATTACCTACTATCAACATCCACCCCACTAAAGAAATGACCAGTTTTGAAGAATTGATATACAACAAGTATATTGCAGTATCACGATCTAGTCAAAATAAACCGTTCCGACTTAGAAAAGATTTTACTGATTTTGAGAGTACAGAATATTATGCATATGTGAAAAAATTATCTTACTTCTTCACAAAATTCCCGCATATAAATCTAGATGACTTCTTCAAAGCACCTTATGAAATATACAAGGATACTGATTTTGATCTTAAATTCTATATATCTCAGAGAGCTTTAAAAGTGTATACACTATTCAACCAAAAGACCAGAGCATTACCACCAGATAGTGATGAGCAATTGTATGGTATTAAGAAATCACTTCAATACATTCTAACCTTCTGCAATAATCAATCTATATTAATCGATGATTATATATCCCACAAATCTGGAGGGATCCCTTCATGTGCCCTACACTTGAAGCAATGTAAAGTCACAATGTATACATTGCTTGGTTTCAATCAATTCGAGAAGACTATCAATAGCTCAGATATTGAGTATATCAAGCATGTGTTAGGTGATATATATGACAATATACCTACATTCAGAACGAAATTTATATCATCAAAGATAGCCAAGAAGTTATCAAGAGTGGGTATAGATAAGATCCGAGATTTACAATCTAAAAACTCAATCGTACAATAAGTTGCATTACAGCACACCTTATGTTATAATATAGACATGAGTATGTTCAATAGTTCAATGTTTGATACAATTAAAGACGCGTTAAGTAAAGAGACGTCTGGTTCTCGATCAAGTGGTATTAGCGATATACTGAGATTTGAAAAAGGTAACACTTTTACTGTCCGGTTATTACCTAATATACAAGATCCAGGAAAGACTTTCTTTCACTACTTCGTACATGGGTGGGAATCGTTTGCAACCGGGCAGTATATAAGTTTTACTAGCCCGACTACATTCGATGAGAGAGATCCTATCGGTGAGTATAGATACAAGATGTATAAGACTGGTTCGCCAGCAGAAAAAGAAAAGTCGAGAAGTATCATCAGAAGCGAGAAGTGGTTAGTCAACGCTCTCGTGATTGACGATCCTTTAAACCCGGACAACAACAACAAAGTAAAGGTTGTTCGTTTTGGCAAGCAACTTCATAAGATTATTATGGATGCAATCTCCGGTGAAGATAGTGATCAGTTTGGCTCTCGAGTTTTTGACTTATCATCTAATGGTTGTAATCTGAGAATTCGTTGTGATGACCAAGGTGGATTTCCTACTTATGTAGCTTCTAAGTTTTTGATGCCGAGTGAGATTGCTAATGTAGATGCAGACTCAACGTACGAAAGTACTACAGATCTAACTAAAGTATTTACAATCAAAAGTTATGATGAGTTGCTACAAGGTTTAAACGAACATTATCATGTTAATGACGAAATTTCGAGTACCTCAGATGTACAAAGCTCAACCCCAGCACCCGCTCCATCTCCCGTGGTATCTACAACCACAGTGGTTGATACACCGGTGGTCGTCAAGCCTGTGTCAAGTGAGTCACCTCAGTCAACAACTGGTGAAGACCAACCGTTAGATGATGATAAGATCAAAATGCTCTTGCAGGGTTTAGATGGATAATAAACATAAACCAACCGAAGATATAACACCAGAATCTATTGACTGGGCAAGTTATCATGCAGATAACCAGCAGAATATAGATATAGGTACCGTAGCTAATCTAGTTCAACGAATCGGTGGTGAGCTGAGTCATATTGATAAACAATTCGTAGGTAGTAGTCCTTCTCGCGTCGAGAAAATAGATAAGCAGAAGATTTTATCTGAACTCACTCCTGAGAATAATACTAAATCAAGTCCACCAAATCATCCTACCCCTAGACAATCTGAGAACATAACTCAAACTAACATCAACCATTCCCCTAGTAGTGCATCAATCAGCAAGGTGCCAATCACCGATGATGCACTACTGGGTATTGTTAAAAGATTAGATCGATTGGAGTCAACAGCTAAGGCATTCAAGCATGCAAGGAAGATTAAACGAGGTGTTACATATAGCGTGAGTTCTAATAGTATGAGAGGTCAGATAAAGGATGCAGATCTTATAGCTGAGCTTGTATTATCCGAACTCGCAAAAGGAGTAAAGACAATATCAATTAAATTACATGAAAATTCAGATACAAAATAGAATAGACTTCCTGAGATATTTTATATCACCTCTATGTAAGATAGACGAGAATGTAGTGATAAAGACCAGTGATAATAAGCTATCCACCATTGCGTGTAGTAGTGATTCATCAGTGTTCTTGAATTGTATATATACTGCATGTGATATTGAACCAGGTGTATATTCAGATATAAACCTACCAGATGTTAGCAAGATGTTGAACGCTATTAATTCTTTATCAGTTCATGACTTAGAGTTACTTCATGAAGATAATAAATTAAAGTATAAATCAGATGACATAAGCTTCAAGGTGCATCTTCTAGAAGATGGTATTATAACACCTCCAGCAGTTAATATAGACAAGCTCAAGAATATTGAGTTTGATACATCATTTGATATACCATATGATCGACTACAGACACTGATTAAAGGTTCAACGTTTGCTACAGACACCAATAAAGTATATTTTCAAACTGATAATAATAGAGTCTTAGCTGAGCTTAGAGATTCAGACAATGAGTATATCAATTGTTTCTCGTCTATTGTGTCAGAGAGTCACAGGGGAAACCCAATAACTACTGCTGTACCAGTCACGTTTGAAGCATTAAGAATGATCCTAGGTATCAAATTTGAAGTATGCTCCGTACACTTGAGCAATAAACTGAATGTATTCTTATTTGACATATCAGGAGAAGGTTATAAAATAAATTATATAGTAAGCGGATTACGCAGATAAAATGAAAAACAAAATATCAACACAAGGTTACTTCAACAAGCGATTAAAAGATAACGGTTATATAATATGGAGAATATTCGATAAGTATAGCATCGGAGACCATAGAAAATGGACCATACTGTTAAATCCTGGATACCATTCAGTTTATATTACATGCATCGTTAATATGGAATCTGTAAACGATACTCCTGTATTTATGTTTGATGATGGTGGTGTGTATATCAGACGTGATTTGAAGATCAAGACTGACAGGATAGAGGATATACTCACACATCTAATTGAGAGTGGTATCACAGCGGATGCAGATGATTATCGTAAGATAGAGTTAGAGCAAGAATTTAATGTTTCTCGTGATGACCGATAAAGAAGATGATTATGAGCCTGAGAAGGTCGTCGGTAAATCACCTGATGAATCAAGTGACATAGAAGAAAATGATGACCTCTTAGATGAGCATTCTGAAGAAGATGAGTCGAGTCTCTATGGTGTATATGATGAAGATGAGGATATAGAAGATGTATACCGTCGATCACTCAAGCCCGATAAGAAGAACATGCGATCACAATTATTAACAGCAGCATTAGAATCACAGATCGTCGAATATCAATCCAAGAGACGTGAGTCATTGAAAACATTAGACGATCTAGCATCTATAATCGAAGAATTTACAGATTCTTTTATATTATTAGGCTACGATTTTAAGGGTAATCCAGTCAACTTAATCTCCGCGCAAACACAACAACAAGCTGATTCTCTAGGCACATTAGTGCATAAATTTTTAGTGGAGAAGTCCTTGAAAGGTCCAGGTGGTTTATGAGTAATATATTAATTCTAGGAAATGGTTTCATTGGATCTAAAATCAATCAAAAACTAACACAATCACTTGACAAGTCACATACAGTTCAGATAATATCTCAGAGTGATATGGATTATACTAACGTATGCAATCTACTATCTGATGATATAATGGCACCTGATATCATTATCAATGCATGTGGGTATACCGGAAAGCCGAATGTTGATGCTTGTGAGGATAATCGATCTGAGTGCTGGAGACTGAACACAGTATTTCCAGTCAATCTTCATGAGTTCTGTAAAGCAACCGGTGTGTTGTTAATTCATGTATCTAGCGGTTGTATATACAATGGATATGATAAGGTGTATACTGAGGAAGATGAATCAAACTTCGGTTTATATGATGATGTGAGCAGCTTCTATAGTAAGTCTAAGCACGCTGCAGAGATCTTAATGGATACATCGTCATCGCTAGTGCTATTCCGCATTCGAATTCCATTTACATGTGATAGTACATCTAGAAATTATCTCAATAAATTGCTAGGGTATGATAATATCATATCAATGGATAATAGTATCACATGTGTCGAGGAGTTCACTTCAATGATATATAAGATGATTGAATCTGGTGACATTTATAATATACCTGCCGGTATATACAATGCTGTCAACCCTGAACCGGTAACCGCTAGTACAATTACAGACATCTTAGTTGATCATGGATTACATAACGATAACTGGAGCATAGTAGAACTTTCAGCGTTAGATATAAAAGCCAATAGAAGTAATTGCATTTTATCAGATGATAAGCTATCATCTATAGGATATAGATTCGACCCTACACTCGAATCGTTGATCAATACAATCAAAAAATTATCTACTGATGTTCAGCTTCGTAAAAAATATTCTAAAAAAGAAGGTTCACAAACCTCATGAGTTAAATCCAGGGTCTATATATGCCGTTCTTCATGGTGTGTATGTAGGAGAAATGCTCGTCTATATAGAGACCACAATCAATAAAAATCACTTCTTATCGATTCCAAAGATGATTAACAGAGAGATACCCATGGATAAATGGAAATTGGCTCTAGATAATAATATCGTTGAATTTGTTGAATCAATACCTAAGCAAGAGCTTCAAGTATGCTCTGCACAATACAAACACAATAAACAATGAACTTAATTATAGACGGATCGAATTTGATGCATAGATCATACTGGGTTAGCTCGAAATATAACAGACCTATGGTTCTGCTATTTCTTAATAGCTTGAGAAAGTTATTCAACGAGTGGTCTCCTCATCAAGCATATACTGTATGGGATAGCCGACTCATTAAAGGAAAGAAGAATTTCCGGAGAGATGTTAGTACATACAAGTCGGATCGCGATAAGGATAAGATTAAGGATGTATATGAATACGATAAATTAATCAGATCACTATGTTCAACCTTAGGTGTACAGAATATATATCCAGGAATACTGGAAGCTGATGATGTTATATCATATATGTGTAAGCATTACTTAATAGGAAGTAACATAATCATATCAACAGATCAAGATATGTTACAATTGATAAACTTTGATACTAGTGTGTATAATCCTATTAAGAAAATTACCTACACATACGACAACTTCCGAGACTACTTTCCGGTAGAATTGAAAGACTATCTAACATATAAAGCACTAATCGGTGATAAGTCAGATAATATACAAGGAGTTGCGGGTATAGGTCCAAAGAGAGCTGTTAGATTGATCACAGAAGGTGTTTATAACAGCAAGAGCCTAACCTCAAAGGATATATCTAGATTTGAACATAACTTAGATATGATCGATCTCTCAAAAGGTTGGGTTCATCACCCAGAAGAGAAGTCAATATATGAATATCAACTCAAAGAATCTAGTAAATCTACATCGAGTCATACAGAGTTTCAAAGATTGTGCGCAGATAATAACGTCGATGTTGAGTATGATTTTTCGATGTTCTTCAAGGACTCTATTAATAGTGCTGTGGTTGATGCTCTGAGATGAACATACCGCAGACGTACGTCGTCGAGAAGTTCTATCAATTCGCTGGTTATCCGAGATATAAAAAATCTAGTAATACATACGAAGGAGGTTGTAGTATATGTAAGGAAGGTTCTTCATGGGGTCGTAAGAGACGTTTATATTACATGCCAGATAAGTCAGCGATATGTTGTCATAATTGCGGTTGGTATGGAAGTGCATGGAGATGGGTATCAGAAGTCGCGCACTTATCCTATGACGAGATACGAAGTGAGATAACTGCAAACGAATTCAACTTAATTGACATCAAGTCATTATCAGTAAATAACTCTCAACTTGAGAAATCGAGTGAACCGCTACCTAAAGACAGTATAAATCTATCATCTCCACAACAGGTTGAATATTATAAAGATGATCAGATGGTGACCAAGGCTGTTAGATATATCAATTCACGAAGATTAAACAAAGCAGTAAATAGACCACCTAGTATGTATATAAGTTTGACAGATTTTGTGCATAAGAATAGACTATGCATACCATCTACAAATAGCGATCATAGTGTGTCATATTATCAGACACGATCACTACTAGATGATGGCTCACCCAAATACCTCTCTAAACAATACGCAGAACGTGATGTATATGGAATCAGTGGAATTACAGACATATATCCAAATGTATATATATTCGAAGGACCTCTTGATTCATTTTTTGTAGATAACTCTGTAGCTATATACGGTATACAAGAGAAGAGTAAGCAATCACTGACTGTAGCTCAGCATGAAGCTCTATCTAACTTATTCTACATGAATAAGGTGTGGGTATTAGACAATCAGCATATAGATAATGCCAGTAGAGAGAAATCTAAGCTATTACTAGACCGAGGAGAGAGTGTGTTTATATGGCCTCGAAGTCTTACTGAATTTAAAGATTTTAATGAACTGTGCATGCATCATAGATTAAACGAAATCTCGCATAAGTTCATAGACAGTAATGTATATACTGGCTCAGATGCAAAGCTGAAGCTGATTTAAATTGTATCTTTTTGACTAGTCTTGCTCTGAGCAGTGAGTAGATATTGCTTTAACGATTCCCCTAAGCTTGATAAATCTTGGGCAATCCTAGATATCTTCTTAGATTCACTCCTAGCTACATCAGATAATATCGAACCACAATCTGTTTGATTGAGCTGAGCGTTCATTGAATCTGGAGTCAATCCATTTAACTGCTCTATAAAACTCTCAACATTATTAACCCAGTTGGTTAATATCTCAGTAGTCTGAGCGGTTTGATGAGCTTCAAAATCTGCAACTGGGTTTGTTGGTACATCATAATCACCAGGTGATGTGCCATCATCTAGATCCGCAGCAAAGGCTTGACGATCTGCCTCCTGCTCTTCACCAGTGGATGTTGAATCAATATCATCATCCTCGCACAACATCTTAAGAAATTTACCTTGAAAGTTACTCATGTTATAATTATTTATACTTCTACCGCCTAAATAATAATATAGATATGAGAAAAAAACAAATACATGAGAATTTGACATCAGGTGGAGGTCAACAATTATACGGAGGTTCGGATGGTCCGAAGAGAGTAAATCTGATGGATGTCTTGAAATTTCAGGACTACCTACAAGACCAGCTTACCAAAGCCCCGAAAGTTCTTCCAGCTCCAATGTCTCACAATATGCTAGATAACATAGCGGATGTTTTTGTTAAGATAAACGACATTCAATCTGAGCTTATGCATGTATTGCAGAATCCACTAGTAGTGGATAATGATGATGTGGTTAAGACGTTGAAGACCATGTATAAGAAATTTTCTAAAATGAAACTTATGATAAAATCTCTATCACACGACCTAGAAGACCTTGATATCTCTAAAGACTGACTCTAAATAACTATAGAGTGAGTAGTTTTAAATCTATAGTTACATTATTGAGTATAAGTATATTGGCTTCTGCGCTCGCAGCTGTCAACGGAAACGACTACGTGTATATATTCTACATGACGCTCATATTCCAACTAATTCTTGGCTTCACTGTATCATCAATCCGGAATCCTATTCTTCAACTTAGAGCTGAAGCTATTGAGAATGAGAGGATACAATCATTCTCCCAACAAGGAGTTGACCTAAAGTGCGCGCATTGCGGTAGTATATCGATAGTACCGGTTGTGTTAGATGAGAAAAATGAATATGATTGCCCTAGTTGTGATAATAGTAACTCACTATACATCAATATCACTGTGGCTAGGAAGACCAACATGTTGAATATGCAACATCTTGTAACTTCATCAATTGATGATGAGAGTACTACAATCGATACCATCCGGAATGAGTAACATAATCAACCACAACTCAGACGATATAACCAAACCAGCATCCGATATATCACCTATTAAATCTCAAGATAGTATCAACAGTGATGACTTATTAGCTATAGTAGAAAAATACTTTATACTATCCGATTCAGATCAACGTCAGGCATACGCCGCAGGTAAATCTGATATCATCAGAGATGAGTTCGACATCCATCACTTTATCAACAGTATACACTCTATACTACAAACACACTGCAAGGATCAAGCTAAAGACAAACACGTCAGTATATCAATCACAAAAATCTTCAAAGGGTTTGAAAACTTAAACGATATCCTTGGTTCATTAAATAGTACGCATTCAGCGGATCATTTAGTTGTATTGAGGTTGTTAAGTTATTGCCTTTATTCATATTTTAAGTATAATCAATCATATGATAGACATAAACAAATACAAGCACAAGTCAATCGCAATTAAAGCCGACTCTAGAGGAGTAGATGAGATGTCATATTATGAGCTATCTAGGTGGTTGTGTTTAATCGAGGCAATAGAGTATATCGGTCGAAAATGTGAGCATATAGGTCTACCTGATACAGATGGTTCGTGGGTAAAGCCTATAGCTATCCAGAAGTATGTAGATGAGAGAACAGAGAGTATGTTATTCGAGGTAACTAACCAAGGCACCATATAATGCACTACATCATTGGAACACAAGTATTGATACAGGACTCTAGAGTTAAGTTTAAACCTGGAGCGACCTCAGGGTCCCGGGTGAGACCAGTGATCTCTGACTTTAAGCCAGGTGTAAGATACACTTTATATCATATACGTAAAGATGAGGATGATAAGATTCGATATGTATTTATATCAGATGATCAAACAGATGTCGTTGGATTGAAGTTTGACTCACCTAGTGATGCTGATAAAATGATATCATCAATCAAGGGTGACACTTTACCTGATTATAAGGATATATACTCTAGGAATTCATCCTAGACATAACCACCATACACATCATCATTTCCAGAATCAGTATAATCAAATATACCGATTGACTCTTCTCTGACATTATCTTCAACCTGCTGACTCACACTCTCACGCGGTATACCAGGTTCAAAACTATAATCATGTCGTTTAGCTTTAATTAACCATATATAGTGGCCTGTGAGTTGATTTATTTGTTGTACATCTTGATCGATTCTCTCTGTAATTTCAAAATGATTACCAGATCTACCTCCTGGTCGACCTTCACCAAATTCACTCAAATCAAAAACGTCACCAGCCTTAGGCTCGCTACTCTCACCAAATGAATCGTAGAATTGTTGTATGTGGATGAAGCATGTCACCTCATCATCAGAAACTAAACCAAACTTTTGCATGACTACTGCGTTCTCATTTAAGTTTAATGTTACTATCAACTTCACACCATCCTTAAAACCAGATTCAGGTTCCTCACCATATACACTATCTGCAGTATCGAGTGATGTTTTGTTAACATAATATGTAATCTCAGATCCATATATATTAATCTGTTCACGCCACCAGTCATCATAATTACTCCGCTCACATGCACTGATATCTTTATTGAGAAACCTCACTGGATCGTTACTGAATGGAGAGGCGCTCATGAATGTAAAGTGTATGTACCAACCATACTCCGAGTGATGATCATCTTAGTATTACCTAGATTCTTACTCTCGCCTCTCTGCAATGAACTTATATGATACCTTCTCATTATATCCTCAACGTCAACTACACTTAGTGGTCTTGTATTACCGGTAGATCTGACATTCTCAACTTTATTATTTAAGTCAGGTCTAGCTCGATGAATCTCTGGAACCTGTCTCATATTCTTCCGATCATTCCCTCTCGCACCTAACCTCACGTAAGGTGGTAACTTAGCTAAACCATCACTCTCTGTCAAAGCTCTATAAAATTTATTTTGAAACTTATCCACTCAATTACTTAATCGTCTCAGTTCATAAAAAAACCTTAGACTCTACACCTAAGGTTTTTTAATTAAATTATTTGTATGATACTACGATAGTAGACCTTGATTATTACCGGTAATTTTACCAGTTACAACATTTGATCGACCTCCAGTCGCTGTCATCTTAGCTGTTGTGTCAGCAAGATCTCCATCATTTCCGACTTTATCCATCACCTTGCCTGTAGCACCGCCTGAAGTTACCTTACTAGCGTGACCTCTGACAACGTTTTTCTTCTTAGGTCCTAATTGTGTTGGATCTACTCCTGGACTCGTTCCATCTGAAGTATGCTGAGCTTCAACTGCCTCTGGAAAAGGATCTTCTTCTCCTTCTTCATCTGAACCTAACATGTCTCCATCATCTAAGTCTTCAATTTCTGATCCTGTACCGTCAATTTGACTCAATACATCTCTCAGTACATCAGCTTGATCTGATGATAACGTGATTGTAATTTCTTCACCGCTTTCTTCACCTTCAAAATCATCAACTGGTTCGTCTTCTATACCCATCTCGAATGAGTCAACATCGAAATCGTCACCAGCTTCCATAATCGTCGAGTAAAGCTTGTCGAAAATGTTCTCTTTTTTATCCATACTAGTATTTATATGGCTCTTTTGAATTTTCACTGTTTCTGGAGATTCTTTTATATCTTCTATCTTTTTCTCCACACCATCTACACCAGGTCCATCACCCTTAATTTCATCCTTCTTAACATCTTTCTCTAGTTCAAATGTGTCTACATTATCACTCTCGTTTAAAATATCAGTGTATACATCTTCAAGTTCTTTGATGTGTCGTGTTAGATTTCTAGATTGTTTCACGTAAATACTTATAGAAAAAATCGTGAAAACAAAGGACTTAAGCCAAAAATTTTATCTAGGTAACCAAAATCTACCTACTGATCAAGCTAAATTTGAGTATACAGCCGAGATGGTTTCGGAGCTCAAGAAGACTAAGAAAAACCTTCTTTACTTTGCAGAAAATTTCTTTTTCATAGTAAACCTAGATACTGGTAGACAGACAATATCCTTACATAAATGCCAGAAGCGTGCTCTTAGAAACATGAGAGATAATAGATTTGTCATCATGTTAGCATCCCGGCAATGTGGTAAGACTACGATGATGACTATATATGCTCTATGGAATGCATGCTTTAATGATGATCAACGTGTATTGATAGTAGCTAATAAAGAAGGTACAGCTATAGAGATATTCCAGAGAATCAGGCTAGCGTATGAAGAATTACCCAATTGGATCAAACCCGGAGTTAAGGAATACGGAAAAACCAGCATGTCATTAGCGAACGGAAGTAAGATAGGTATCAGCACTACAACAGGCACAGCAGCCAGAGGTCAATCCGTCAACTGCTTGATATTAGATGAGCTAGCATTCATTGAACCTCATATGGTTGAACCTTTCTGGAATTCAGTATATCCTATAATATCATCATCAAAAAAATCTAAAATATTTGTAGCCTCTACACCCAACGGTACAGCAAATCTATTTTACAAAATTTATAATGGTGCGATCGCGAACGACAACGGTTGGTCTCCAGAAAGAATAGACTGGTGGGAGGTTCCTGGTCGTGATGAAGTATGGAAATATGAAACAATAAGAACAATCGGATCAGAAGAAGTATTTCGTCAGGAGTTTGGTAATGAGTTCCTAGAGACTGGTGAGAGTGTAGTTGATGAAGTGTTACTCGAGAAATTATTAATCCACAACAAACCACCGATGCATGTATTGGATGAAGGAGACTATCTTATATGGGAGAATCCAGATCAAGACAACACATACGCAATCGGAGTGGATGTAGGAGAGGGTGTAGACAGAGCAGCGTCAGTCGCACAAATCCTAGATATAACAGATCTAACAAACATAAAACAAGTCGCTATATATCATAGTAACAAGATCAGTCCATATAACTTCACTGCTAAGCTATATGATATATTATGTCACTGGGGGTCACCATTAGCATTAATTGAGAGAAATAACTGCGGAGCTCAAGTTGTTGACAGTCTCAAGAATCATCATAATTATGAGAATATTGTGACATACACCCCAAATCTTAAGAAGATTGATCACAATCGACCTGGTGTACTGGCGCATACTAATACCAAGTATAAGGGTGTGATGAATATGAGATATTGGATCAATCAACTTAATGTTGTACAACTTAGAGATATAAACACTGTTAATGAGATTAAAAACTTCATCAGACTACCCAACGGAACATGGAAGTCACGACCTGGTAAGGATATGTGGGACGATAGAGTGATGTCATTAATATGGGCATTGATGATACTAGAGACAACATTGACTGAACGATATTTCGAGATAGAGCAATATGATGATAACGGTAAACCTTTAATCATCCGAAGTTTATATGAAGGCTTTGAGCAGTTCATGAATCCTCTGCCTGTATCAGACGATATTGGTAGTGCAGCTCTACCTATATCTTTTGGTGGTTATGACACTGGTGCTGATATATCAGAATTAGAATCTATGGGTTGGCATACACCTGAGTAAAAATCATGAAAACCATCTAAATATAAATATAATATGAACGAATACGAACCATCTCTAGAGCCTATCATGGAACAATCTCACCTGAATAAAGCGAAGTCTGATAAGTTTTTAATGGTACTAGACCTTCCGGATGCTTTGAAGAGTATCAACACTGCGAACGACAGAGCATCAAATCACGTCAATTCAGATTCTATTATATATAGCGTTTATTCAACTCAGATACCTGAGGTTCATGTATCTGACAAAGAGACTAAGTTCTCCGGACAGACTTTTCATTTCACTAGCCACAGCCGTCCAGAGTATGGTAATATAAAAGTAGACTTTACTGTAGATAGTCAATTCAACAACTACTGGGTGATATATAAGTGGATCAACTTACTGAATAATAATAAAGAGGGATTCTTTGATGCGGAGAGTTTATCCACAGTTGATAATCCATATGAGTCGTATTCCACTACTATCACTGTATTTGGATTAGATGAATATAATAAAAAGCGCATTCAGTTTGACTTTATAGGTGTAGTTCCAGTCAAGCTAGGTTCAATTCAGTACAATTACAGATCTGATAAAGATATTGAGTCTAGCTTTGAATTTTCTTTCAGTCAGATGATAGCGAAATTGATCTAATATACCTGTATTTCCAAGAAAACATTTTGCAATTAAATAAATACTAATAGAAACCATGGCACGTACAATACAATCACCCGGAGTCGAGATCAACGAGATTGATCTCTCATTAAGACCAAGTTTACCTATAGGTACTAATATACTAGTACCTGGATTTGCTAATCAGGGACCTGTAGACGAAGTTTTACAAGTGACTAGTATATCTGAGTTCGAACAACTTTACGGTCTACCTACTAACGCCGCTGAGAGATACTTTTACCATACAGTAAAGGCATCATTCAACAGCCCAGCAAACGTATATGTTACTAGATTACCATATGGTGAGAATGAAGGTGAGACGGTGGGAGACGAATATACAGCACTATGCTACCCTGGATATACTAGACCATCTCTCGAAACATTAGAGTCATGGGTATCGAGCGATACACCTACTTTATCAGCAGCTGGAGCTGCTTGGACTGAACATGGTTCAACTGTTTATAGTGATCCAGATGCAGTTGAGGTTATATTTGCAGCTCATCAAGCTTCTGCAACCAAGTATACTGACAGTGATTTATATTTACTAGGTGAACCAAAACACGTAACACTGACACAATCTGAGTATGATTCTCTCACCAACAACGAAGTTCAGTGGTCTGATAAACCTGGTACAGTTACTTCTTCTGGTATCACAGCAATACAGAATTCTGCTCTTGTCGTACTCAACAGTAGTCGACGAGCGATCAACGAAAAATTTGAAGGTTATTATGTAGCATTATCTGATAACACAAACCTAAACCCCGCTACAGATTTTGACAGCGTTCGAGAGTTAAGATCTATCAACAAGAATACAACCACTGGTAGTACAGTTAAAATTCCAAGTGAAAGACTGACGTTCAATATTGAAGGAGATTCAAATGATAGTAACGTTTCCATATCTGAAGTGGTTGAGAACCTAGGTGATTACGACATGAATTCAGTAGAGTTCAGTGATGTATTAACACTAGCTGTTTTTAAGATCCGGCAATCAACATTGAATCCTGATGTAGCAAAATTAGACTATGTACTATCAGAGTCATATATAGGTTCATTGTCGTATCATCGTGAAAAATTTGGACAAACTGGAGGCAAAGCAGAATCATTCTTTATAGAGAGTATATCTGATTCATCTCCTAATGTAACAGTAATAGTCAATCCTAATATAAGCAAGAGCACTGGTTCGTGGTTGGGTGATGACGCTTTACCTGAGAGAAGAGTTCGTATTCTATCTAAGAAGCATCAAGATTATCTAGGTGTAGTTGATCCGTCGGAGCCTAATGGCGCGTTTCTAAACAGAGCTGAAGAAGCTGACTTAGGTCAATGGATATACAAGATTAACACTGCTGGTTTAAATTTAAATACTGGTGATAAAGTATTTCCACATGGTGTATTCAAGAAAGCTGAAGCGGCCGCTAAGAATATAGGAGCTATTCCAACTAAACTGGAGTATATTTTCGAGACAATAGACAACCATGAGTTATATCCACTGGATATAACCTGTGAAGCTGGTCTTGGTACTATATTTGTAGGTTCACATGGAGGTAGAAGATCGTTTGATGATGAAGCCTACTTTGAAGTCGGAGATGGATTAGGTACAGAAGAGAATGGATATGTAGCTGGAGAACCTGGTTATGATGATTTCAAAGAACCATCAAACCCAGATGGTCAGTGGGGTTATGATAATCTCTACACTCCAAGAGTGCTTGAGAATAAGAAAAGAACTCTAGTCAACTACAACAACGTAGCTAACGTATTCGTAAATTTTGCTCAGAACAAGAGAAAAGATCACATGACGATATTAGATCCTATCAGATATCTATTCGTGCAAGGTCAAAATAATAAAACTCTAGGCAACAAGAATCATATATTTTCAAAACATGTATATTGGCCCGTCCGACATAACTACGAGGCTATAAATACTAGCTACGCAGCCACATACGGTAACTGGGCTCGAGTATTCGACGGTCAGTTGGGTCGTAATATATATGTACCATTCTCAGGCAGGATGGCTGCATGTTATGCAAGAACTGACGCACAATATCAACCATGGTACGCACCAGCTGGGTTCACAAGAGGTACTCTTAGTACAGTTGCTGATATAGCAGTATATCCTAAACAGAAGCATAGAGATCAATTATATAAAATAAGTGTCAATCCTATCGCAAATTTCCCTAATGATGGTTTTGTTGTATTTGGACAAAAAACATTACAATCAAAGCCAAGTGCATTCGACCGAGTCAATGTGCGTAGGTTGTTTCTATACTTAGAGAAAGCAGTCCGTGCTACTGTTAAGTATTATGTATTTGAACCAAATACGTTATTCACTCGAACACAAGTAGTGAATGTATTACCCCGATATTCGAGAAGGTTAAGAATACAGAAGGTATGTATGACTATCTTATAGTATGTGATGAAAGAAACAATACACCATTTGTAATCGATCAGAATGAAATGGTGATCGACATATATATTAAGCCGGTTCGTGCTGCTGAATTTATACTATGTAACTTTTACGCAACAAGAACTGATCAAAATTTCTCGGAATTAGTATCTTAACCATAAATATTTAAAATGCCAGATGTAAAACAAACAATAACGGACTTCTATAGAGTAGCCCAAGAGCGAGATTTCTCACGTGATTTTCATTTCCGTGTATTAGGTATCGATGCTGGGGATGCTGGTGGAGTATCATTCAGTGAAGATGACTTAGTGTATATTAAGACAGCGAGTTTACCTGGGAGATCCATACAGAACAAGCAAGTACCTTATATGGGTATGAATTTCAATGTACCGGGATCAGTTCAGTATGATGGTTCTGACGCTTGGGGGGTTGAGTTCTATTGTGACCAAGCCGCCACATTGCGCGCGAAATTTGAATCCTGGTCGTTCGACACTTTTGATGATAGTTCATCTACTGGTAACTACGCAACTCCTTCACAAAACTCAGTAATAAACTTATTACAACTCGATGCACAATTAAATGGTGTCGCAGAGTATAAGTTATACGGAGCTTATTGCGTGAAGGTGGGTGAGATCGCTTATCAACCATCTGCAGGTTCAGGTGCTCCAATGTCGTTCACCGCGACATTAGCATATCAATACTGGAGGAGAGAGAAATCATCTCTTACTGGTTCATTGAGAAACTTCACAAGTGGTATCGCAGATAAAGTTCTAGGAGCATTAGGATTGTAGGCTTAAATGGCTAAGCTTTTAAAGAAGCTGGTGGCCAAAGCCGGTAAGAAGCTTACAAACAAGCTAGTAGATAAAGCGTTCGGTAGTATTTTCGGAAAGAATCGTGGCGCGGGTCGTGTGTTTGGGTTAGGAGGTATGGAGCATGATAAGAGATTCGCTGAGAATCCAGATTTACTATCTTATCGGACTATTTTTCATGATCAACTGACTAATGAATGGGCTTTTCAGACACCCAATAGAAGTCTGTGGTATCTAGAGATAGACAACCTACCAAATGATATCGAGACACAATTCGATTTGGATACATTCGAGAGGTCTATAGTTAATGACAGAGTGGCTCAGATGCCCTTTGAAGGCAACCAGGCTGCTCATCTGCGTATTGTGGATGTGGATGGTCAAGGTTCACCTAACTCTCGAATGATGAAGAATGTCAAAGGAAATCAAAACACAGGATGTTTATTTGCTCAAGGTGTATCAATCCCTCAAGAATCGATGTCCTTCGAACGAACCAATCTCACGAATCATAGAGGTTTCATTCAAGGCTTAGTCGCGATGCCGAGAAACGACTTCATGCCTCTAGTTATTGAGTTTCGAGAGACAAACACATCATTCATTGATACAGTCATAAGACCTTGGATCATCCTGGCTAGTCATAGAGGATTAGTGTCAAGAGCTCCTGGAGATCTGAAGAATATAAAATCTGATATAACTATCACACAACTTGGATTAGAGGGTAGATCGACAGCTTCCAGCATCCGGAAGCAGTTCAGATTCTACAATTGTGTACCATATCAATCTCAGCCTCAGAATGCTACATATGATACAGATCAAGGATCTGTTCCACCAATCGACACATCATGGGTATATTCTCATTACTCAATGAAGATTGGAACTGGTGGCACCGGCGCTTCAGATCCTACCATGGAAGGTTTTGGTTCAATTCCGTCTGATTTTGATGGAAGAAGTATAGCTTAGCGAGCATTTTCATGCAATGGCTATTAATTAATTAGTGTCATCTAAGTTCTATTATCAAGTATATCTGCCTAGTATAAAGGACTATATTAGAATATCTGAGATAACTAACCAAGAACTATTAGTCATAGTAAAGCATAACTCAAACTCAGATAACGTTGGATTGTCAGATTACTTAGAACAATTGATATTGACCAAACTTCACCCAGATTTCTCATCGGTGGATCTACATCGAATAGATAAAATATGTATATTATTAACCATCATAATGGTATGCATAAACCCCAAGACTACCTTGCAATCCACCTGCACTCAAACACAAGAAGATTTCAGTATTAATATCGATATAGGGGACATGCTCAACATCATATCCAACGTGAATTATGATATATGCTCATCAACAACTGGTGATATCACCGTGACATATAGATACCCTGCGGAGCTCTTAGTGGATACTACGTCTATACACAAGTTGATATATAGTATCATTATCAAAGACATAACCTATTATACCCATGATATGACACAATCACAATTAAATGATATAGTGGACAACCTACCAGGTAATCTGTTCACTAGTATAGTGAGTAGTGTCAAGACCATGAACACACAATTCTCTCATGAGAAAATCCTGGAAATCAAATCACCTTATGTAGAAGAGACTCCTAGAATAGTGGATATGAATCTGATGAACAACGACATGTTAGATATAATATTCATACTGTTTGGAAGTGATCTCAATGGATTTTATGAATTGCAATTTGCTATGATGCATAACTACAACTTCTCTCCTCAGCACTACATGGACATAACACCTATTGAATCTCAAATGTTTTATAAATATATGAAATCTGATGTTGCTCAGAGAAATGAACATGTGGAGCAGATGAAAAAAGACGGTCAATCTCCAGTATCCAACATCACTGGATAAATAATATTACGTGCATATATATTAATATATGACTACAAGTAATGTTGATGAACTGATATCTCAATTACAGGAGGCTGCAAACAGCAATCTAATAGATGTTAATATTCTATGTACCGCTGGTGTTGCTAAATTTAAACAGATGACAGTCAAGCAACAATCATCATTAATATCCGGTATTATATCACAAGAGACTGATAAAAATGCATTTTCATATAATCGAACTACAAGTCAGATCATCATGGACAACAACACTCAGTCTGCTCATATAAAGACTATAGACAAAGGCTCTATATTGGTTCAGATGAGGAGAGACACCATGGGAGATGTCGTTAAGATTGGTGAAGATACATACGATATATCTGAGATGGATTTCAAACTAGATGATGAGTCAGTTGAAAAGATCAACAGTATTCACACAGCATCAATATCTGGTATATCTATATCATACACAACACCGTCATTGAGTCGCGACATGGATATGAATCAAGTGGCAGAGGATAGATGGAAAGAAATTGAAGCTGCTGATATAATATCAGATTTATTCAAGCTAGAGTTGTCAAAATATATAACATCTATAACTATAAATGAAGATAATATAATTGATATATCAACCTTAGATGTGGATAGCCAGCTCAAGATATGTGATAATCTACCAGTGAAGCTAACTCGACAAGTCATGACATACATTCAAGATGTAAGATTTATAGAGCAAGACATGTTGCAAGTAGACGAGAATAAATACATACCCACGGATATAACGTTGTTTGATACCTAGTGTATAAGTATATACACTAGGATATGCTAAATATAGAGCAAACAGATCAATTGATCCGGGACATGTCAACGTACGTTGACAAGACTGCTGACTCCGTGACATATGGTGAGATGGTACAGATCGTGAGTGCTTACGTTGCACCTGATGATGATTATAGATCAGTAGATGATGATCAGTATAAATCTGTTCACGTGAATGATATTAGCGATATATCAATGTCACGCTTATCAAAGTATATAAAAACATCTAAGAAGGCTAAGAATGTCAAGCCTGAGGTTGATACACCTAAGAAATCTAATTCAAAGAATCCAGATTTATCTCTCATCGCATCAGCATTAAAATTTGCTTTACCTATGCTACCGATACTAGCTCTTTCATTACCGTTAACTTCCGGGTTGGGAGCACTTTATGGTGGAGCAACTGCCGGGTTACTGTCATTAATTGATGATGCAATCATCAGTAAACGAAAATTGACAGAGGACCAGAAACGTCGACAGAAGAAAGCGCGTGATGCAAAACAGAAGAGGTTGAAAAGAGACAAGGCAAAAAGAGTTGCAGAATCTAAAGCTAAAAAAGCTAAAAAAGCTCAAACCGCAAAAGCCAAAGCTGAAGCGAAGGCAAAAGCCAAAGCGGATGCAAAAGCCAAAGCTGATGCGAAAAAAGCTCAAAATGCCAAGGAAAAAGCTGAAGCGAAGAAAGCCAAAGCTGATGCGAAGGCAAAGGCTGAAGCGAAAAAAGCTCAAACTGCCAAGGAAAAAGCTGAAGCGAAGAAAGCCAAAGCTGATGCGAAGGCAAAAGCTGATGCGAAGGCAAAAGCTGATGCAAAAGCAAAAGCTGATGCGAAAAATGCTGATGCGAAAAAACCCAAGAGTCCTCCGAAACCTACAGCACCAAAACCTAAAACTCCACCTCTTAAAC
>Ga0114994_10000241_pt1 | contig 34009 bp, 16 predicted proteins | sample ArcticOcean_MG_C_9_FD_87043 | JGI IMG/M metagenome (GOLD analysis project Ga0114994, IMG submission 87043) | Marine microbial communities from western Arctic Ocean - ArcticOcean_MG_CB2_152 | ecosystem: Environmental > Aquatic > Marine > Oceanic | place: Arctic Ocean: Canada Basin | collected...
CAAGGCGACAGGACGAGGCCAGCAGGAGGACCTCGTCGACGCCCTGACGCTCGAGGAGACCAGCGCGGCCGTGCGCCAGGCGGTCAGCGACGGCGACGCGGACATGCTGCGGCCCGAGAACTGCGCGCGGGCGTCGCAGCGTGTTTTTTGGTCGCTCGTGCGGCACTCGGGGGGCAAGCACATCCCGGAAGCCCTGGCGCAGCTCGTGCCCGAGGTCGGCTGGGCGGCGCTCTTCGCGCAGCGGCAGCGGCGCGGCGGCCGGCGTGCGCCGGTGGCGGCGACGCAGGCCGTCGCGCCGCCGCCGGCGGCGCCGCCGCCGCCGCCGTCCGACGCGCAGCGCCGGGCCGCGGCGGCCGCAGCGGCCGACCGGCGGGCGCCGCCACCCGCGCCTGCTGAACCCGAGGAACCCGTAGAGCAGTGGCGCGACGCGGGCTCGGACCTCCTCGGCCTCGCGTTGAGCCGCCCGATGGACGAGGATGGGTCGATAGTCAACGCCACCGTGGTCAGCTGGCTGCCGGCCGACGAGAGCGACTTCTTCGACGACGCCGGGGAACCCGCCGCCCTCTACAAGATCCGCTACCTGAACGGCGCGCTCGCCGGCGACCACGAGGACCTGGAGGCCCACGAGGTCGAGAACTTTGGCCGGCGGGATCCCGTCGTCCAAAAGCTTGTCGATATCTGCGGCGCGGCGGGCGTCGCCGCGCTCCAACAGGCGAACGTGGGGACGCCGCGCGATTTGGCCGCGTGGCGCGGGGCCGGGGACGTCCTGCGGGACATGCTGCTCAAGGAGGGCGTGGCCGAGGCGGCGTGCCCCGGCGCCGCGGCGCTCGGGTCCTGGGCCGACGCCGCGTCGCGCGCTTTGACCGAGGACCCCTCGCTCGGGGCGCACGTCTCGGGCCTCCGCGGGTGAGTGCCCCCCTCGCTGTGTTTGTAAGACTGGTCAATAATGTCGAGTTTATGACTGCACGGGTTTTCCTTCCAAAGCGCCTCGGGCGATTTGCCATTGCTGCTCAGCTGCGGAGCCAACACACGAAGCGTCGCTGTAGCGGGTTGCTATAACGCACAAAAACGAGCCCTGTGACACCTCGGCGCAGCAGAGCCGCTCCGTGCTCTAGCAGCGCACTTGGAAGCAGGAGCAGCAGCCACCAGCTGTGCTCTCGCAGAGCATTGCAAAGCAGCAGTCCGCAGTCAAAGAGCAGCAGGCAGCAGTCAAGTCACGATGCACGCCGCCGAGGCGGCCAACTACGCCCTCGTGGCCACCATCATACTTTTGGCAGCCCACGTCGCCCAGCTCCTCGTGAAGAAGCGCAATAGGCAGGGCCCGCGCGTCGCGGAGCCGACGTCAACATTCCTAGAAAACGCCGCCCCGGTCTTGATTGTGTTTGCGTCCGTGACCGGCACCACGCGCGCGTTGGCGGCGCGCCTACGGGACGCCCTCGCGAAGGAGGGCCGAACATCCATCGTGGTAGATGCCTCGAAACCACAATTAGACCCGTGGGACGAATTGCTCAACGGCGACAGCAAGGACTGCGCGGTCCTCGTGAGCACGGTCCACGGCGGGCTAGCCCCGGAGCCGAGTCGGAGGCTCCTGGTCGAGGAATTAGACGATATTGCGGCGGACCACCGCGTGGGCCAGGGAGCCCTTCGAGGAAGGCGTTTCGCCGTCCTGGGGTGCGGGTCCACGGCCTACGACCCCAAGGTCTTTTGTACACCGGCTCGAATCTGCGAGAAGACGTTAAGGAAGCTCGGCGCGGCGCGCGTGGCCTCCACGCGGTTGGATGACACGGAAGATTCAGAGGCCATGTACGCGGCCTGGGAGAAGCGCGTCGTCAGTGCGTTCTCGAGGCCCCAGATTCGCGGCGAGTCGAAAGCGCGGAAAACAATACCCAAAGTCTCTCGGGTCAGCGACTCGTCGGACGACGAGGAAGCGCCGAAGAAAAGTGTTACCGATGTGGAGGACATGGGAGCCGTCTTAGGTGATAAGGAAGACGAAGTCAAGACCAAGGGCCCCAAGGAGATGACCACACCGAGCCAAGCCAAGGCCCTGAAGAAGGAGGGCTATAAATTGATTGGGAGCCACTCGGCCGTTAAGTTATGTCGGTGGACCAAGCACCAGTTACGAGGGCGGGGGGGCTGCTACAAGCACACGTTTTATGGGATCACGTCGTACCAGTGCATGGAGGCCACGCCGTCTCTCGCCTGCGCCAACAAGTGCACCTTCTGCTGGAGACACCACAAGAACCCGGTGGCGACGTCCTGGAAGTGGAAGGCGGACAGTGCCAGCATGATCGTGGCCGAGGCCGTTAAACTCCACGTGGCCATGATTAACGAGTGCAAGGGCATCCCCGGGGTGCTGGAGGAGCGGTGGCGCGAGGCGCATACCGTGCGGCACTGCGCGCTGTCGTTAGTGGGCGAGCCGATCATGTATCCTCATATAAATGATCTGATCGGCGAGTTGCACAAGCGCCAGATTTCCTCGTTCTTAGTGACCAACGCCCAGTTCCCTGATGCTATACGCACTTTAAGACCGATCACCCAGCTCTACGTGTCCGTAGATGCTCCGAACAAGGTCGATTTGGAGGAGGTCGACCGGCCGCTCTTCAGCGATGCGTGGGAGCGATTGAGGGAGTCCCTGGTCATTTTACGCGAGAAGAAGCAGCGGACCGTGGCGCGGTTGACGCTCGTGAAAGGATCCAACACGGGCGACATGGCGGGGTACGCGGAATTAATCGCGCTGGGCGAGCCGACATTAGTGGAGGTCAAGGGCGTGACTTTTTGCGGCAAGTCCGACGCTTCCGATCTAACGATGGCGAACTGCCCCTGGCACCACGAGGTCGAGGCCTTTTGCCGCGAATTGGCCGATCAAATACGGAGGGATCATCCACAATGTCCCGTGTACGAGGTCGCGTGCGCGCACAAACATAGCGTGAGCGTGTTGTTAGCGCGTGTCGACCAGCTGAAGGGGCCACAGGGCTGGAACACGTGGATCGACTACGACCGCTTCCACGAGTTGGAACGGGCGTACACGGAGACGGGTGCGCCCTTCACGGTGCAGGACTACGCGGCGCCCTGCCCGGGCTGGGCCTTGCTGGGGGCGGCCGAGGACGGCTTCGACCCCACAGATACGCGCATGTACAAGAAGAAGGCGAACGGGAAGAGTCGGTAGTGATAGTTTTAAAAATTATTAGACAGGCGGCTTGGAACCGGGGGGCAGCAACTGATCGCTTCTGCAGATCTGAAGTTGCCCTTAGTGACGGGTTTCCGGGACGATTTTGCGCCAGCATAGTAGCCAGAGCGCCGACGGCTTTTTTCACCCGTGTGCCACCACTATCGGCCCCAGCGAAGCTAATTTTATACACACGAAGCACCCCTCACACCCTGTCAACGGGCGCAGTGCCTTGTGATGGCCAAGCGTAAGCACAAGAAGATCACGCCAGCCGAAGCGCCGCCGGCGGAACCGCTGCCACCGACGACGCCGGCCGCCCGCGCGCAGCCGCCGCCGCAGACGCCCGTCGAAGCCACGTCATCTATGCAACGCCTCTCCGAAACGCGGGCCGGCCTCATGTCCCCCGAGGAGCGCCAGGACCTGTACAGCCTGGTGGCCGCGACGATGGAAGCCCTGACGCGGGACGAACACACCAAACAGCAGGAGGCCGACGGCCGCGCCGACGCGCACGCGGCCAAGAAGCGCAAGGCCGCGGCGGCATCCGTGCCTGACGCCGGCGCGCGCGTCGCAAGCGGCGGCATCCTCGACAAACTGCCCGCCGTCGTGGCCGCCAAGGCCTTTGCGTTTCTAACAGCTGAGGACTTTCGCCGGCTCTTTACGATCAAGTGCTTCCAGCGGGACGCGAGAGTGCTCCGGGCGGGCGTGCGGGCCGCATGTAATGCAATCGCCCCCTACGCGGCGCCGCCGCAGCTCGCGCTCGGGTTGCGAGGGTACGAACCGCTGGCCGTGCTCGAGGACATCGCCGCGCGGTCTTCCGAGTTTTTGACCAACCCGGACCCCGGGGCCCTACTCCGCGTGCGCCTCATCACGCCGCCGCACGCCGGGGCGGACATTTTCTCGACGTCGTTCACCCTGTCCTTCGCGGACTACTGCTTGTTACAGGACTGTCCCGTGACGAACCCGCGGCCGCGCTGCGACCGGGACGTCACGGTCGCGGGGTCGGTGCTCGAAATATTGCGGCGGGAACCGGACGTGTTCGTGCGGACGGCGTCGGACTGGCTGGGCGAGTGGCTGCGCAAGTTCCTGCGGGACGACGACGTGTACCGGTCTACGAGCGCGGACGCGGCCTCCTCGCGCTTCCTCATGCTCGACGCCGCGGGCTTCGCGCCCGCGCTCCGCGGCGCCGTGGAGCGCGCGAGCCGGGCGCGGACGGTGCGCAAGCTGGCCGATGCTCTAAGGGACACGCTGCGCGACCCGGACGCGGCGACGGCGCTGGTCGACGACCCCGCAAGGGCGGCGCGGTGGCGCGCCGCGGTGCGCGCGTGCCTGCGAAAGCTATTGATGCACGTGAAGAAGCGCGGCTGGTTCGACGACGCGACCTGCACTTCCTTATGGCGCTGCGTCGACGCGACCGTGATCCGTTCTTCAGGCTCCTACCTGCTTTCGTCGGACGAGGTCTACGACGAGATCACGCGCGCCGACCCGGAGGCCACCGTGGTCACCTGGGCCATCGGGAAAATTTCCGGCGCGACGAGCGACGACCCCAGCTTCGAGAACTACTCCGTGGTGTCCGCGCTGCAGTCGCTGGCGCGCTACTCGAAGCCGGTGGCGCGAAAAATGGTGGCGTTGGGCGCCCTCGGCGCGTGCGCTCGGGTCCGGGACGGCACGGTGCGGTCCTCAAAATTATTCGGGAGCACCGTGGACCAGCTCTACACGCGGCTCGAGGGCGCGACGCGGCCGCCGCCGGGACCCACGTCCTCGGGGAAGAAGTGGCCGACCTTCGCCGACTGCCTGCGGGACGCGGAGAACAAAATCCACGCCCAGGCCGAGGCGAAGCTGGCGCTGGTGCGCACGGCGGAGCAGGACCTCGAGCGCGAGCAGGAGGCCTTCGGGCCCCAGGACCCGCCCGGCATGATTTTGACGCGCGTGCCGGCGGGCGTGCAGGTGATTGATGTCGAGGCACTTGTTGGGGCGGAGGTCGTTGAGAACGACGATTAGGTTTTGGGGAATTTAACACTAGCCAAACTTACACACTACAGTAATAATCTACGAGCTGCCACCGGCCGCCCGCAGGTTCGTCGCCGACCGCGACCGCGACGCGCGCACCATCTCCGCGAAGGCGCCGTTCCGCGCGATGAGATCCTGCGGCGGCCCGTCCTCCACGAGCTGCCCGCGGTCGAGCACCAAAATTTGCTCCGAGTCCACGATGGTCTTGATGCGGTGCGCGATCACAATGAGCGTCGCGCGCTTGAACTGGGGCGCCGCGCGCAACACGTTCTGAATCACCGCGTCCGTCTCCTGGTCCACCGACGCGGTGGCCTCGTCGACGCAGATGATGCGGCGGCTGACCAAGAGCGCGCGGCACATGCACAGCAGCTGGCGCTGGCCCGCACTGAGATTGTCGCCGTTCTCCGACACGGGCGTCTCCAGGTCCGTGTCCAGGCCCAGCATGTTAAGCGTCTCCTGGAGCGCCGCGTCCGCGTGCTCCCCCCAGGGGTCCAAGTTGAAGCGCAGCGTCCCCCGGAACAAATGCGGCTCCTGGGGCACGAGGACGAGGGCCCGCCTTAAAACCGCCAGCGGTAAGGACGCCACGTCCACGCCGTCGATCAGCACGCGGCCCGCGTCGACGCGGTTCAGGCGCGCGAGCGCCAGGACCAGCGACGACTTCCCGGAGCCCGTCCGCCCGACGACGCCCACGTTCGAGCCGGCTCGCAGCGTCGCCGAGACGCCCCGCAGCACCGGGGGCAGGTCGTCCCGGTAGCGGCAGCCCAGGCCCTCGAGGACGATGGTCCCTGCCTCCGGCGCCCACGCGCCGGTCGCGTCCGCATCTTCGCCGGCCATGGCGCCGTATTCCACCAGGCGTTCCACCGACGCCATAAAAGATTCCGCTAACGCATGCTGCCGCACGGTCCACTGGAACGTGCCCGCCAACTGCACCGAATACAGTAACGCGAGCGCCAGCACCTGCGGCCGGTGGCTGTCCCGGAGGAGGATCGTGGCGACGAGGAGGCACGCGAGGAAGGTGACGCAGATCGCGTCGAGGTAGAAGCCGAGGTAGCGCTGGGACAGCAGCCACCAGAACCAGCTTCTCGCGTTTCGGTCCAGGGCCCCCAGCAGCGCCGCTTCCGCCTTGGCCTCGCCGCGGAACGCGCGCGTGGCGGTCAGCCCGTGCAACGTGTCCGCGAAGCGGCCCACCGCCGGGGACTTGGTGATGGCGTCCATCCGCTTCAGCTCCGTCATGGACTTGCCCACGAACCGCTTATGCCGCAGGAATACGTATAATAAAGGCGGCAGCACCAGACACATCCAGGGCAGGACCACGCACGTCGTGACGACGACCGCGACCATCATGATGCCCAGTTGCGTCATGTCGAACAACGCCTGAGCTAACAATTCGTCCACGTTGCCCACGTCCTGCGACAAGCGGTTCAACACTTGCCCGCGGGGCGTGGCGTGGTGCCACCACAACGGGGCTCGTAGCACGGCCGCGACGGCCTCGTTGTGTAACACGTTCGCCGCCTTGATGGTCCAGCAGAAGAACGCGGACGCGCGCGCGACCGCCACCACCAAAATGCAGGCCGCGATGACCGCGTAGGTCTTCAGGTACTTGGTATTCCGCTGGTTCTCTTTCGTAGACCACTCCAATAGATAAAAGTCGCCATACACCAACAAACCCTGGCCGGCGACGAAGAGGACCGCGATGACACTAATGGAGAGCCAGCCCGCTCTCTTGGCGTAGCCGGCCCACGTCTTGAGCGACACGTCCCCGACCTCCCGCGTCTCCGCGGCCGTGCTTTGCACTGTGTCTGGTTTGGCCGGTTTCGTCGTCGTTATGACGTCTGCAACAGCGACCGGCGCGGTCCCGTCGTCGTCGTCGTCGTCGTCCACGCGCACTAAGGCCAAAGCGGCCGGCGGCAGGTCCCGCCATTTCGCAAAGCCCAGTACATTACCACTCACATCTAAGACCAGGACCGCGTCGGCCCGCTGCAGACACTGGCGCGAGTGCGTCGCTAAAACGACGCCGCACCGTTTCAACGCCCCGAAGACGCACGCGTCCAACAAATGCTTGCCGACCGCGGGGTCCACGGCGGCCAAAGGATCGTCTAAGAGCGCCAACGAGCTCCCCAGCGATATTTCAGATGCGTACACGCACCTCGCTAAACCGACCCGTGCCTTCTGCCCGCCACTCAGGTTGACGCCCCGCTCTCCCAGCAGGGTCTGCGCGCCGTGCTCGAGGTTTTCGAGATCGACGCGCAGCGCGCACGCGTCGACCGCCTTGGCAAAATCATCCATATCAACTTTTGATGCCCCCAGCGTGACGTTTTCCAGTAGAGTGCCAGAGAAGATCCAGGCGCTTTGGGGGGCGTAGACCACGTCCCTCGTGGACGTGAGGGCGCCCCGGGTGACGTCCAGCTCCCCCAGCGCCGCTTGTAATAGAGACGATTTCCCGCAGCCCACGGGGCCCGCGATGACTATGACCTGCCCGGGTTGTACAGAGCACGTCGCCTGCGACACCGCCGGCGCCTGGCGCGGCCACGCGACCGTCGCGTTTGTAGCATCTAACAGCTTGTTATCCAATGGCACTGGCGTCCTAATGCACTCGTCCAGCTCCATAAAGCGCTGCATGCGCCTCACAGCAACAAGACACTCGGGCCCCGCCATCGCGAAGTAGGCGCAGCCGAAACTGACGATCTGGCGCAGGGCGTTGAGTAATGCTACTAAGGACGTAACGTCGCCCACGCTTAAGGATTCGCCTCTTCTAACTCTAAAGAACACGGCGTACGTCGCGAAGACCGCTAGAGCCGTCGTCGAGAAGTACAGGGCGGCGGTCAAAGAACGGCACCACTGCGCCCTTAATACCGTACTAGCTTCCTTCTTCCGTGCTGCTGCCACGGCTTCTAAGCACGGCTTCTCCCACGCGAAGGCCTTGACCGACAAAATGCCGTTCAACAGCTCGGAGATGAGGCGCACCCGGGAATCCGTGTACGCGGCCGTCTTGGCCCGTAACCGCTTGAACTCGAAGCCCAGGCGCGCTTGGATCCCCACCGAGAAGAGGAGCACGCCGAGGCCCGCCGCGGCGGCGGCGTAGCCCACGATTTTACTGATTAGAAAGTACGCCACCACGATCAAGATGAAGGACACCCACGGCGCGTGCAGGAACGGTAATAAATTGTCGAAGCGCTGCGCGTCGTTCGTCACGAGGCTCACCACAAAACCTGTGGTCACGCGGGACACCTCGCTCGAGCGCGTCCGCAAGAGTTTCTGCTGGAGCGCCACCGTCATGCCCAGCCGCAGGTTCCAGCCCATGCGCATGGCCTCGAAGAAGGCCGCGTGGTGGGCGAAGAGGTTCACCAAACCCGCGAGCACGATCAGCGCCGCGCGCCAGAAGCCGCCGCCCGCGTCGCCGGTGGACCGCGCGAGCCAGTTCACGAACGGCCGCAGCAACGCCGCCTGCGCGACGAGCGCCCCGAAATCGAGCAGGAAGAGGAAGCCGCTTACGATGAGGTCCTGCCGCATGCACCGCATTAATGCCCAGGGCAAACTGGGCCGCGGCTTCCGCCGCTCGGCCTCCCACGCCGCGACGATGCGCCGCGTCACGGCCTTTAACTCGTCGCGCGCCGCGATGCTCGGCAGGTCGTCGATCTGCAAGGGCTTGCGCACGCCCTTTCGGAACAAGGGGAGCGCGTAGCGGTAGGTGAGGCGCGACCAGAGGGAGGCGGCGTCGTACGGGGCTTCACATGCAGAGGCTCGCGGCGTCGTACGGGTCTCCTTTGGTTTGCACATATTGCTGGGAAGGGTGCAGTGCACTCAGTGTGCTTTCGTCGAATGCTTATCTGTATCACAGCCTACGCGCAGCACTGTGTAATTCTCCGGACGGCGCGGGTTTTATTACACGGGTTTTATTACACGTCGCTCCACCTCCTTTGTTGACAACGCTATCGGGGAGTAAGACGAAGGATACAAATATTAACGCAGCACGAGTTCCCCCGCAGCGGCCGGCGCACCGCCTCTAGTACTCGATAAATTCACTCCGCAGCCGCTTCGGCGCGGGCGGCGCGACCGAGTCGTCGTCGTCCTGCAGCATCATGGCCCAAAAGGCGGCCGCCTCGACGACGGGGATGCCCCACCACTCGGCGTCATCCAGCTTCTCGTCGCTCGGGTAGGTGCCGCGGACGACGACATACGTCACGCCCTCGGCGACTTGTTCCGCCGGCGTCCCGCCGTGCTTGCGCACCAACGCTTTTAAGGCGCCCTGGTCGCCGCCGGAGCCACTCACCCCGCCCGTGATGACGACCACTCTCTTGTTGATATCCGCGGCGGACTAGCCTCACGTGTTTGGGCGCTTTTTTGGGCGCGGCAAGGCGTGGACGCCGCTCCTTATGGCCGACGCGTCGTGAGTACCACGTTTGCTGGGCGTGTACGGCGGCAACGGTCCGCGCCCAAAGGCTAGTGTCTTCTCCTCCTTTTCAGCATTTCTAGGGTTTTACGAGCGCTTGGAGCCCTAGGCGGCGTTTTGGCTCGACTCATGATCACTGTGGCGTGATGACTCCGAAGCCCTGAAGGCCGAGAGAGCGTGCAAGCTACCGCGTGCAACTCGCGGCCAGAGAGAACGCACTGGGCTCTGCTGAAAAAGGGAGCGCGGCTTTCTTCATGGTTCCGGCACGTCTGTTCGAATCGATCGACTAACGAGGAGTGGGAGTCGTCACTTGGTCGCAAAACAACAATTTTTTTAAACGGGTTTTCGCAAAAAAGTATTGAGCCCGATCGATCGCTCTCGCCCTCAACCTCGCTCTCAAACTCGTGCAGCTCGGGCGTATCATCTAGCTTAGATTACAATGCATATTAGCAATAACGCGTAACAGCCAAAGGAAGGCAGCGGGGGGGAGGGGCCGGTCCTAGCTAATGCCGCAGCACGGCCGCGCCATGGCCGACACGCCGTCCGCCTCGACTAAACCGGCCGCCACCAGGGCCCCCAGCGACTCCAGGATCGCCAGGAAGCTCGGCCGCGCGCCGGCCTCCTCCTTCCAGCAGTCGTGGAGCAGTTCCTGGACCTTGGCGTCCCAGTTCCTCGGCACGCGCGGCCGCTCGCCCCGGATGTTGTGGCGCGCGGCGCCCTCGCCGCTCTCGCCGCGCCAGGGCGGCTCCAAGGCGTAGAGGTTGTAGAGGATCATCGCGAAGGAGAAGACGTCCACCGGTCGCCCGTAGGGCTTTGACGACGCCACCTCGGGCGCCATGAAGCGGAAGGATCCTGTTGTTCCTGTTAAGTCTTCTGGCAAATCCGGCCCGGGGCTCTTCGTCTCCGTGGTATGTGTCCGGATCGTCGCTAAGCCGAAGTCCGTGATCTTGATGGCCTCGTTCGCGTCCAACAATAAATTGCCCGGTTTTAAATCCCGGTGCAGCACGGGCGGCTTTCTAGAATGTAGGTAGGCCATGCCTCTACACAATTCGGTGGCCCACCGCAACGCCTTGGGCTTTTGCAACCGAGACCCCTCCCCGAGCACGCGGAGCCGGTCTAACACACTTCCACGCATGAGCTCGCTCACCAGGATCTCCTTCCCGGGCGCGTCCGAGTAGGCCAATAGCGTCGCGATGTTCGGGTGGCGCAAGCGGAAGAGCACGCTCGCTTCGTTGTGGAAGTCTTTTAAAGCTAAAGCCTCGTCCTCCGACGAACCGCCGTCCACCCTCAAACACTTCGCGGCCACCGGCGTGCCGCGCCATGTCGCCCGGTATACTACTCCGAAACTTCCTCCTCCTAAGCGTTCCAGTAATTCGACGTCCGCGGAATCGATGAACTCGCAGCCGGCGTCCACGCCAGCGGCACGGCGCGGCGTCTGCTCACCGCTTCGAACCTCCTCGAGCTCGAGGCGCCGCGGGGGCGCGCCCGCCTTTACGAGCGCCCGTTCGCACGGCGTGTCGTGGCCGCAGCCGTCCAATGGCGTGTGGCCCCACCGGTCCCGGGCGCCCACGTCCCCGCCTCTACTTAATAAAAGCTCGACGACCTCGAGGCGCTCCTCGCCCGCCGCTAAATGTAAAGGGCGCCGCCCGTCGTAGTCCTGAGCATTCGCGTGCACCGCGCCGTCGTCGAGCAAGTCGGCGACGGCCCGGCCGTCGCCCGCCGCCGCCGCGGCGATGAGCTGCAGGCCGTAGTCCACGCCGGCCCCTAACCTCGCGCCTCGTTTCCTCAATTCCGCGGCGACCGCGTGGTGCCTATGTCGTAAGGCGTCGTCTAAGGGCGAGCCGCTCCACCGGTCGCTGCGATTCGGCCGCGCTCCGGCATTCAGTAAATCCTCGACGATGCCCAGGCAGCCCTCGCTCGCCGCCAGGTGCAGCGCCGTGCGGCGGTCGTAGTCCCTATAGTTCACGAGGCGCGGATCATCCGCGCAGATCTTCATCGCCTCCTCGCGCTCGCCCCGGGCCACGTGCCGCAACAACATGCACCCCGCGACGTAGAGCTTGACGTCGTCCAGCCGGGTGGCGCTCGTCGCGAGGGTCGAGCGGCTGTCGTCCATGGACGAGGCGCGCTCCGTGCGCGCGGGCGGGGTGATCTGCATCGCGCTACACTAGCTGTACAGCTGCTGCGAGAACACTAGCTTGTCGGGGCGCCTGGCGCTAACCGGCAAGCGCAGCGCAGCGCAGCACTCGTCGAGCTGGCAGCGCAGTGCACAAAGTACTACAGTAACGCAGCAATGCGGTCAATGTGGGCGTCAAAGCAAGCTATTGCCGGCATTCCTGTGGTGAGCTTTGTGAGATGTGCTTTGAGAGTGCGGGTTCGTTTGGCGCGCCGCCACAGTCGACGCCTGCGTGCAGTTGCATACCTGTATATGGGTAGTGTCACGGCGATTGGGACTCGTGCCCTGGTAATTCAAATTTGGACTGTTCCGAGATGCTCTGCCATTTTGGGGGCACCGACACTGCACCCAGCACGCGCTGAACCAAGCCCTGGATGTCATCACAGCCCGCCATCAACGAAACGCAGCCCGCGGAGCTGCTGCGGCGCTCGGACCCACCGGAAACCACTCTCAATAACATCGTGAGCTTGTCATCCCTCATGGAGATGGTCGCACACGTCGACCAGCGGCGGCGCTCGCTGTCGGATGTGAAACGCGACCAACGCCAAGACGGCAGCGACGCGGGCAGCGGTCTCGCCGACTCCTGAACTCGGCGCTCGATTCGAAGATGGACCACCGCCAGCTCCTGCGCGCCGCCGGCGTCGGGGCCGCCATGCCATGGGCATGGACGTTGTGATCAACTACCCCCTCTGGATCATCGCCAAGCGCATCGGCGCCGGCCTCCCAGCCTTGCCGCCGGTCCGTCGCATCTACGCCGGCGGCGGCGCTCTCTGGCTGTCGATCGCCCCAACGACGATCATTGAAGATGGTGTGTCCACTACCCTGCGGCCGCGCTACGGCGATCTCGCGGCTTCTGCCACGTCCGGTGCGATAGCCGGCCTGTGTGTCACGTCACAGGTCGAGCGATGCATCACGGCGTCCCACGCGCGCGGCCTCTCGGTCCGAGAGACCGTCGTGGCCATATATCAACGCGGCGGCGTCGCTGGACTCGCGCTACCTCCCGGTATGGCGGCAACAGCCTGCCGCGAAGTACCGTTTGCCTGCGCTCTCTTTGCGGTGCGCCCGCGACTGAAAAAAATGGCAGAAGAGCGCTACGCGACCACGCAAAAGTTCTTGCGCGAGCTCTCATGCGGCGTGGCGGCTGCCGCCGTCGCGGGACCCGCCTCACACGCCCCCTCGGTCATGGCCGCATATCAACAGGCCACCGACGCGACGCCGCGGCGGGCGATCGCCGACATCTACGCCGCGGGCGGCCTTCGCGCATTCTTTCGAGGCTTGCCCGCTCGGACAATCTCGCTCGCAGGCACCTTCACGGTGGTGCCGCTGGCCTTGGATTGGTTCTCCGTTGTGTCCTCCTAGAGACGCCATCGACGTGGCTTGGTTCTCCATTCACCGCCGCTTTGTTTGCTAAACTCCGGCAAGTGAGAGAAAAAATAAATGCACTACCCTGACCCAGCTGTCTATTAGGGCCCCACGGACGGATAGAGATGTAAAATAGCCGACCGAAAAAACGGCGTTTTGGCGCTTTAGGCCTAAAAACGCTAAAAACGCCAGCGCTCGATCTCGCCGTGCCAGCATCTACGCGCGTCGCACCCATCTACACTTCGGCATATATTTAGCATACAAGTCATTGTGTAATTGAGGTTGTGGTCTAACTCGACGGTTTGGTTGAGATAGCACGTGATTTTTATTTCTTGCGGGTATTCTATTAATTGCCGTACGGGGACGGCGGTGCATTGTGTCCTCCTAGACGCCATCGACGCGGCTCGCTTTCTAGGCTCGCTTGTGTAAAATATACAGTCATGATCTTACTCCTCCTCGCGAAGGGGCCTTGTGGAGCCTCAGAGCGCCTCCTCCTCCTCCTCTTCGACAACGGCGTGGCTCTCGACGTACTCGTACCGTCGAACCGCGAGCTTGTCGAGCTGCCGCCGCGTCTTGGAGCCGCCCGCCGCGCGCCGCTCGAAACGGAAATCAAGCTCGTCGCCGCGGCGCGCGCGCTTGCTCACCTTGGTGCGGGCGCGGCGCGTCGAGCGGCGCCGCGCGGGGCCCTCCGAGGACGCCGAGAGCTCCGCCGAGTGTCCGCCCTTGGCAATATCCGCCCATGCGTTGCCGAAGACGGTCACCTCCTCGGCGAGCGCCTCCAAATCTTCGTCGAGCTCCACGGCGCGCGGCGTTCGGGGCGCCCGGGCCTGCTTGGCGCGGCGCGGCTCGTCCGCCGGCGCCACGACCACCTGGCCCGACTTGCTGTCGTAGAACACACGACGGTTCGCCGGCAGCGCCTCCGCGAGTGACGCCCGGATGTCGCGGCTCGTGTTGCTGTCGTAGGGCGTCACGACGACGCGGTCGCCGACGAGAGCCACACTGCCGACGGCGTTGAGCGGCAGGCGGCCGCCGTACAAGGAGACGGAGATGCCCTGCGGGACGCTCGAGAAGCGGCGGCTCGCCGCGCGGCACTGCCGGGCTAATGTGGATAATATCATAGTAGAGTTCTTTGGGTTCGTGCGGTGCAATGAGCGGCTGCGACGTCGGGAAACCAGCGGGACGTGGCTGCGGCTCGTTCGTTCGTTGCCTTGCCGTGGACGTCTTTGCGCGATCAGTGAGTTTGTCCTGCTGGGGCTGTAAAGCGCTCTGAGCGCGTGCTTTTTGTTAACGTGCGGGCCGTCACCGTGATGTCGACCAACAAGCAGTCGCCTCGTTCGAAGCTTCAGCATCTCCTAGAGGGATACTTCGGCCACAAATGCATGACGGGCAAAGTGCGGGTTTCGCACGGGTTTTACAATTAAGCCATTTTAGCAAGCAGCATCCATCGCAGCGCTTCACACACGCAGCAATTGCCACGCGCACGCGCCATACACGTGCGCCGCGTTGCACTGCTGATCGTAGCCGCAGCCCCACCCCACCCCCTCTATCCGTGCTACATGTGGCGCATTGCATGCTTAGCACACACAGCAATGGCGGTGCGACAAATCGTGTTCGTGCGCCACGGCCTCAGCAAGATGAACGTAGCACTCGGCAAGCAGCCCTGGGGCAGTCCCAACTTCGTCGACCCGGACATTCGCGACGCGCCGCTCGAGGCGTCCGGTCTCGCGGGCGCGCGGGCGCTGCGCGAACCGCTCGCGCAGGGCGCCGCGGACGTCGAGCTGGTCGTGGCGTCGCCCCTCACACGCGCACTCGCGACCGCCGACGCCGCGTTCGAGGACGCCCTGACGCGCGGCGTGCCTGCGTTGGTCCTACCGCTCGCCGCGGAGCGATGCTACATGACGTCCGACGTGGGCACGCCGGTGTCAATCCTTCGCGAGGGCGTCGGCAGGCGCTTCGAGTTTAGGAGGGAAGAGTTCCCCAGCGACAATTGGTGGTACGGCGCCCTCGAGGACAGCGACGCCTACGCGCCGCCGCCGACAAAGGACTGGCGCCCGCCGGGCCGCTATCGCTCGACGGGCGAGCCGGTGGCGGCGTTCCGGGCGCGCATGGAAGCGTTGATAGCGTGGCTCGAGGCGCGCGACGAGGCCTGCATTGGTCTGACCTGCCACTGGGGCGTGCTCGCGGCCCTGACGGGCCAGTCCTTTGAGAACTGCGAAACCCGGCGCGTGCCGCTGTCTGAACTCCGCGTGCGAACGGACATCGAGTACTAGGAGCCGCGGCGGCGGCGTAGAAATGTCGAGTCGGGGCGGGCGTCATCGTTGTAGTACCCCCGGCACGCCACCGCCACGAGTCATATTGTGTAACATGAGTAAATTGACTTGTAAATAATTTGTAAATTGCAAACTGGGTGCCCGAAACGCTAGCTCGACAATTCGTCAAAACCGAGGGCGACGCGCATAGCAACTTTAGATTAACTTATAGCACGCGCCCGTGTCCATAACAATGGGGGGAACACAGGCCACTAGCTCTTGCGGAAGAGCATGCCGTGCGAGACGATGAACTGGAACTTGCGCGCGTGGTCCCGGATCACGAGCGCCTCCGGCGCGCTCTCTAGTAACTCAAACCCGTTCCGCGCCATCCTATCCTCGAGCTGCCGCGGCGAGAGCCACTTCTCTTCACTTGTGTACTCGGCCATCCACGAGAAGGGCGAGGCGAAGAAGACGCGGCCGTTTTCACGAACCAAGGACGGCAAACGGTCCACGAAGGCCAGCGGCTCCGCCAGGCGACATAGTAAATTCGCCGCCAACACTGCGTCGAAGGTGCCCAACTCGGCCGGCAGGTCGCACGCGTCGCCCCTTAAAAAGGTGAGCTTCTCTGCTATCGAGGGCGCGAACTGCTCGGCGATACACGCGTCGCCGGGCTGCGTGTCCTCGCCACTTCGCGCGTAGCTCAAATCCGTTTTCTTTAAAGCGTTCGCCGCGTCCACGAAGCCCTGGGCGAAGTCCACGCCGACCACATCCTCGAAGTGCACCGCGAGTTCCTCGCTGGAGCCGCCGACCGCGCACCCCACGTCCAGGGCCCGCTCCCCGGCGCCGAGCTTCAGAGCACACCGCCGCGGGAAGTCCAGGGCGTCTTTTAGAGAGAGGGAGGCCAAATCCAACGCCGGGCCTTCCAGCGCGCCTTGAGCACCGTAGTGCAGGTCCAAATACGCGCCTAATTGGGCGGCGGACTCGTACTTGTGCCTGCCCTCGTCGCTCCGTTTTTTGTAGGCGGGGGGCACCCAGCCGCCGGCGTACGGCGGGGCGGCGTCGTGCGACGTGAGTTCCGGATTGGGTTCCCCCCGGACCACGCGGAAGCTGAGCATGTTGTGGAAGTGGGGCCGGAAGTGGAAGCGGCTGAAGACCGAGGCCTCGTTGCCCGTCGAGGCGAAGGAGCCGCCCAGGATCAAGGCGTGCTGCCCATCAAAACAGGGCGTCGAGAAGTCCTCGTAGAGCGGATGCGTGGCGAACCCGGGCAGCGCGGCCATCCAGTCCTCGCAGTATTCCCAGGCATTGCCGCTGAGCCCCGCGAAGGGGGCCCGCCCGTCCTCCGTGGTTGAGGGCGAGCCCCACGCCAACTGGGCGTTGAGGGGCGTGGTCACCAGGTCCTTCGCACCGTGCGCCACGATCACATCTACACTTTCGTTTTTGCGAGCCTTGGCCAACGTGCATTCATTATTGGCTTCGAGCATGAGGTGGTACTCGGCCTCGGACGGTAAGCGGAGGGCCTGGTTCGTTCGGGCAGAGAGCCACCGGGCGTATGCGTGGGCCTCGTGCTTGTTCACCTCGGCCGGCAGGTCCAGGGGTAACGGCACTTCTTCGAACGGGAGGCGCAACGCATACTCGTGCAGACCCAGCGCCCCGGTCCGCTCCCAGAAGTGGGGCCACTTCGTATTTCTAAAGGACCGCCAGGCCCAGCCGTCGCTGGTCCAGTGGTCCGACGACGCGTAGCCGCCATGTTTAACGAACTCCAGGTACTGCCCGTTCGTCACCTGGGTCCGCGACGCGGAAAAGGGGCGCGCCTCGATCGATCGAGCACCGTACTCGTTGTCCCACCCGAACGTCTTGTGGGTCGGGGGCTTTCCTAGTGCGACGCTCCCGCCCGGCACCTCAATGAACTCCGGTTGTAACGAGGTCGCTTCGGTGCACTTAGTAGAGGGGTGATCCGGCGGCCAGAACTGGGGCCTCGAGACGTCCTCAATGGGAAGCTCCCGCATGAGGGTGCACGACGTCTCCAAATGGATGCGCTCGTGCTCGCAGATCATGCCGAGCGCCCAGACCACGAAGTGCGAGTCCGTGGTGTCGCTCGGACTAATGGCTTCATCCAGCGCGGGATGATGTCTAATCACATCTAGGACGAGATCCCGCGCGTTGGCCCGGTACTCCCGCACCTCCCGCAGCTCGGGCCACTTCGTCGAGGGCGTCACCAGGTCGTCCCAGGCCATCTCGTCCACGCCCTGCTCAAAGAGCACGTCGAAGTCGTCATCTAGTCCTTGGGTCAAGGCGCCGGCCACCCTGAGTTTGTTCACGGCCAAGGACGCGGGGTGGCCGTAGTAGAAGACCAAAGGATGCCTAAACCCGTGCGCCGGGGGCTTGTAGTAGGCCTCCGGGCCTCGGAGCGACGAAAAGAGCACCTCGGTCAGCGCCCAGCCGTTCTCGAAGTAGTCCTCGAGTTCTTGTCGGAGGGGGTCGCCCCGCTGCCTCAAGTCCGGCGCTTTGAGCGACGCGAGGCAGTCGCGCTCGGCGTCGAAGCCCGGCGCCTGGTCCGGTTCGAGGCCCGTCCAGAACTTGGGCGTGTGGAGGTAGTCCGCCCCGGTGAGCGGCGGACTGTAGGCGAGGCTGAGGCGGCGGCGCGAAGCGCCGAGCCGCAGTTCGACGCGCAGGAGGCGCGAGGCGCGGCGCATGGTCTGTTCCTCGGCGCGGGCTTATGTACAGGAGAGGTGCGTTGCGCTGGCAACCCTTCCGCAGCGGTTTATCGGTAAGGACGTCCGGTCCGCGGAGCTATTTTGACCAGGTGGCAGTGTTGCAGTGCTCCTCTGTTTCAAGCAGTGCGGCCTCGCTTTGCAAGCGTAAAGCGTAGTGGTCGACGCGCTATCCCACAGCGTGCAATGCCTGAGCTGCGTCGAAGAATAGCACAATCCACGTAGCACAGCAGGCTCATTCAGCTCCGCCACCCTGTTTTTTGTTGAGAGAATTGCGAAATTGCCGGACCTCTCAACGCACCCGATAATACGACGCGAACCACCAAGGAAGACTCCTCGAGCGAGCCCGCCGGGTAAAAACCACCCACGGAAGGAAAGACCGCGCGCGGACGATGCTGCGCGGAGAGATGCGCGAAACCTAGACTAGACAACCAAGGAACCCCCGGCAAGATAGGACTGGGCCTCCCACCCCGCCCGGACACAAAGCAAGGAACCCCCCTTAGATGAGGAACCGCGCGTCCACGAGCGTCCTGTCGCTCAGGTTCTGCTCGCCCAGGATGCTCCGCGCGACGCGCACCGCGTGGTGCGCCAGAAAAGTGACTAAAATGGACAACCACGTGTTCCGGAACCACAGGTCCACCACGGCGAAGGTGAGGATCTCGTGCATCAACAGCTCATAGTCGTGCCCCAGAAAGGTCACGCAGGTCCAGCCATCATCGCCCCCAAACCAAGGCCGGTCGGGCTGAAAAATCACTCGTCCTTTCGCGCCCTTGATCCTATCTTGGAGAGGCGGCGGGTGGAAGCACAGCCGCTCCCAGATCTGGGGAATTCGGAGATCCCAATCTAAGTCGAACGTCTCCGCATAGCCGTGGCCCAGGAACGTCCGTAGGAACGCCCCGACTTGTTCTGTTGTGGCGGTGCGTTTCGCCCGTTGTTCTCTAACTTGTTTCGGCTGGTCCACGCTCTCGAAGAAACTTGACCCTTTCCGCCCGAATAACGATTGTAAAATTTTCGGGGCCTGGATGCCCTTCTTGGCTGAAGGGGCGCCCTCTATTTCAGCGACCGGTTCCTCCTCCGTCTCCTTCTTGACAATGAGAGGTTTGCCCGTGTTCACGGCGTGCCACGCGTTCCGAAAGGCCGGCGTGAGCCACATCTGGAAGGTCTGGAGGTCGGGATGCTCGATCTCCAAGCCCCGTCCGATCGACTCGGACATGGACTCGTTAATTAGGTGCTGGGTCAATTGGTTCATCGTGTCGTCGGCGTGGCTGAAGGGCGCGTCCCCGTGGAGGTACCAGCCGTGGTACTCCGCGTCCAGCACGAACACACTTACTTTAGCCACCGTCGTCAGATCCAAGAACTGCTGGGCCCTGGGCTCCGAAACGTACCGCTCCCAGAAAAAGTAGTTCCAGGCCCACTGGGCGCCGCTTAGAATAAAAAACCACCAGGTCGTGTTCGCGAAGCGCAACGCAATGTTGTGGTGGCCGTCGGCCAGGTAGAACCCGGGCCACGAACACGCGACGTTCTCTAGTTTTTGCGCTACTAACACAAAGGCCATGCACAATAGTACAAAAGTGACGTTGGTCTTGCGCGCCGTCTGCATCTCGTTCCACTCGTTGGCCACGAACAGCGTCCGCCACACGGACACCGGCGCCCGGTGCCGCGCCGAGGACGCGCGCGCCCGCTCCCAGTCCACGAAGAAAATGTCCACGGAGCACTGGTCCACCACTAGTTTGGCGACGACGCCCGTCTGAAAGATCCACAGCGAGATGATCAACGTTCGAACGGGATAGTAGTAGAAGCCCATGCCGTCCTGCCGGTTCTCGGCCGGGAGGAGTATGAACACCGTGTCCTGTAATTTGAAGAAGATCAGCCAGTAACTACAAAGCATGAACACGAGGGGGAAGAACAAGTGCACGCACAGCCGCGCATACAGTAACAACCCTTTCAGGTAGTACCCGCACACGTTCTCGTCCTGCGGGACCCCTTGGATTTCGTAGTACGCGTTGCCCTGCCACACGCGATACGCGTACAGGAAGAGCACGGCGCTCACCGCAACGAGTGTAAAAAACAGCCCGTCCTGCACCTTTTCGAAATCTGCGTTCGGCGCGGAGTACTCGATGGTGACGTCGACGTGCGCTTCCCGTAACGGCGCGTGCCTCGCTTCGATATCCAGCGTGCGCCGCGTCCGATACCTTAGTTCCAAAAACGGCGTGTTGACGTAGGCGACCTTCGAGGAGGAGGCCTCCACGTGCAGAATGATATCGTCGAGGTACTGAATATGGGAAGTGGGCTCCAGGCCTTCGCCCAGGTACTTGTTGAAGAAGCTGAATCGCCTTACAAATAAATCGTCGGCGCCCTTGGCCGTCTTGCCGTTTTTGTTCGGCTGGGACCCGCCCTCGCCCCGCAAATTCTTGTGCAGGACGGGGACGGGGTAGAGGCAGTCCTCGCCGCACCCGGCGTCGGGGTCCACGAGATACACATCATAAAAAACCTGTTCCTGCTCCAATAGCGTCCGCAGGTCGCAGCGGAAGTGCGTCCACGTGGACCGGCCGAAGCGGGTCCACTGCGTGTCTCTATTGGAGCCGCCCCCGAACCGCGTGCGCGGCGCTTTGGTCTCGCAGTAGAACAGGTCCGAGGCGAAGGGTTTTGTTCCTAAAAAGGAGCCGTTGAGAGAATATGTAGCGGCCCGGAGTTCGAGCCGGTGGACCCGGTTTCGCGTCGACGACGAAAAGGCGAACCCTTCCTTGAGCCCGCGATCGTGCCGCACGTCCTCCCCGCTGCCTTCATAAAAGAGCCAGGGCAGGTGCACCTTTCCGCCCAAATCGTGTAAATCATCTCGCAACTCCCGCAGACTCTGGTCCCCATAAAAAGCGTTGCAGGCCGGGTGCTCCAAATCATAGCCCGCCACGACGCACAGGTTCGCCAGGCTCTGGCAGGCCCGGTCGGCATCCGAAGTGCCATCGTGGTACAGGCACCTCGCGGAGGAATTCAAATAGAGGTGGCGGAAGACAGCCACATCGTCTAGTTGCAGTATAGCGTCGGCCGTGTCCTTTTCCTTGCTGCTGGGGTGGGGCTCGCCCGTCTGCAGGGCGGGCACCTTTAGTCTTATGGCTTCTGCCAATGGGCCGAACCGGCCCTCGGCGTCCGCTATTTGCGACGAGGCCACGCAGGACTGGGGGCCCATCAACGCGTCGCCCACCAAGTCGTAGCCTGTGTCACACGCCGAGCAGCCCGCTACCATCCTGGCGTCGGGGCAGGCGCGACACGTATAGGGGTCGCTTGGGTAGAACGCGCCACCTAACACAGTATCCGTCTTCACGACGAACGTCCCTCCCGCGCACGCGGCGCACGTTTTCGAAAAGGTGCGGTTGGTGCCCTCGACTTCCACTAGTATCTCATCAGCGCCACAAACACAGTCCTGCGCCACGGCGTCGTAGGCATCGCAGGCCGCGCAGGCCGACCGATCTTTAAGAGACGCCTCGGGGCACGCCGCGCACACGAGGCCGGCGCAGTCGCCCGTGACGGCGTCGTAGCCCCCGCGGTCCGCGCAGGTCCCTAAACTCGCCACGTGGCCCAGCGCGCACCGGCACGCGCGCGCGTTGCCCAGCGCGTCCGCGTCGACGCCCACGGCGGCGTCCGGGGTCGTCGGCGCGCAGGTCCGGCAGCTCAAGCTGAGGGAGGAGAAGTACTCGTTGGCGGCGCAGAGTGCGGCGACGGGGCCGGCGAAGACGGGGGCGTCGTCGGCCGCTGCGTAGGCCGCGATGGCGACGAGCAGGCGAGCCATCGCGTGGCTGCCCGTGCTCGCGGGCTGCCGGTGCTTTGCTTACAAAAAAACTGCTAGAAACCCGAACCGACGCTGCTTTCCTATGTCCCCCACGGGCATCGGAGCTCGGGTGTAGACGTGGAGGGCGTCGCGAGAGAGCTCCTCGAATGCGGGTTTGGCAACTTTCTTTTGCGGCAGACGCGAGCCAGGTAGTCGTTAGCGCGATCGACGGGGGGCTAGGTACCGCGACGGAGTTCAAGGCCGAGGTCTCGCCGTAACTCGTCGAGGCGCCGGAACTCCAGGGCATTCCGTCTTCCCTCCCTACTCCCGCCATAAGAAACCTCTTGGGTACATAGGAATCACTACTCGATACATAGGCGACGCCTTACGCCCCGTTCCCGAAGTCCAACGCGAACGCCGGGAGCACCTTCGCCGCCGCGGCGCCCGCGCCGTCGTCGTCGTCCGTGCTATTGGCGCCCTTGCCGAACTCCCGCCCAATAACTTTGGCCGCGCTGCGGCAGACGCACGAGTTGAGGCGCCGGCCGTGGCCCACCTGGCCGTGGCGCTGCTTCTCCGAGAAGGTGGCCCGCGGGAAGGCGCCCTGCGAGCCGTCGCAGGGCCCCTAGAGCCTTCTACAAGATGGGCTTGTGATGGCGACTGTGCGGAGGCGTTGGCGCACACGGGGTGTCTACTGGAGCCGCTTAGATTGCGCCACGTCCTACTGCTGCCCGTCGTGCCCTTCGTCGACGCGGAGACGAGTGTGCGAGTGCCTCCGTCGATTTCGCGAGACGGGGCGGGCCCCTGGCACGACGACTACTGGATCTGCCACGCGGCCTGCGTCTTCGAGACGCCCCGGAAGCCGAAGAAGGTCGTGGAAGACCAGTGCCGCAACGACTCGACCTTCCACGTCTTCAACTGCCAGTGCGGCGACGTGGCGCACGCGCGGCAGCCGTGACGGTCGCCGCCTCGGCGGCGTGGTGCCTCGGGCGATAGGCGCCGGGAGGAGGGTCACTCTAGGGTAAAACACAGTGTTCATCTTACGGGCTCGCCCCGCTGTCGCGCGTCGGCATCGCTCCGGATCCGCGCCCAGAGCTCCCCGCGCTTGGACGCGTCGGGGGTCTCTTCTACCACCTCCTCCACTTCCGGCAGAATCGGGCGCTTCTCGGCGAGGATTTTGTCGAGCGTCGCCGCGTCCACCTTGTCGATCAACGAGCGCAACGCAGCTTCGGGGTCGACGGGGCGCGGCCGCCGCCGGCGCGGTGCCGGGCGCCGGCGCGGTTTGCGCTTCTCCGCCGCCTTGATGACCCCGTAGGGCGTCCTCACCGTGGCGGTCTCCGGCGTCGGCGCGTTTTGAAACGCCGAGTTCCGCAGGAGCTCGACGCTCAGATCAGTTAACGTGCCCGGCGGCTCCTCCACGTCGCCCGTCCGGTCGTCGTAGGCTTGTCTGGGTTCGCCCCGAAACAACTGCGGCGTCTTCGTATACCCCCGGTAGCCCGTAAAGTAATTCGTCGCCCGGTGCAGGACGCGCTTATGCAGTTTGCCGGACCGGTGGGCGTGGCCCACGAACTCCTGCGGCTGCAGGTGTAAAGGCAGTAATTCTTGCTCCACATCCTTTAACTGGGGCCGCCGGTACGCCTCAGGTGCGAGAGCGCCAGGACCACCTGAAAAGAGCCAGTCCGCCTTTGGTGGTTCATCATAATCCACCACATCGCCACCTTGAGCCTTGATGCGAAACGCTTCGGCCGCCGGCGCTCTCACCACAGGCACGGGCAGCGTCCGCCCCGCGCTCCAGCCCGGTAACAGGCGCCCAGCCCCCGCCGCGTCGAAGGGTCCTCGCTGGAACCGCGGGTCGTACGGCAAAGCCACAGGTCGGACACGCACGTCCGGTACTTTATGTGGTCCCGTCGCGCGCGGGCGGAGCACCGCGTCGCGCTGCGCACTCGCTTGCGGTAACCCTTTGGGCCGGCCCACGCTTGAATCGGGCGCCAGGAACCGCAACAAGACCTCGATGCGCCGGATCAAATGTGGAGACGCCCCGAAGGCGTGTAGGTCGGCCGTCGCGAGGTCCTTTGCAAGTGATATGCCGGCCCGTTCCAACTCATGACCCAAGGCGCCCGTCGACTCCGCCGCCTCCCTATGTCGTTCTGATACGAGTGCCCATTCCTCCTCCGGTGTTGAAGCCACGAACAGGGCATCCGCGAACGTGTCCAGCGGTTCCCCGCCGCTCAGGAACGCCGCCCTTCTCAATAACAGTTTGGCCGGCGCCTCGACGCCGCCCGCCCGTCGCAGATCACTTCGCGCGTTGTCCTCGAGCGACGTTTCTAGAGCAATGGCACCCGTGGCCCTATTCAAGGCGATTTGCACCGCGCGCCCCCGCGGCGACGGGTTCGGTTCAACGTCGTCCGGATGGAGAGGTCTCGCGGGAGCGGTTACCTCAAGCTCGCGGGGCTTCCGTCTCAATGCGCGATCTAGGGCCGTGGCCCGGCGCCCCTCCATGGCCGCCTCCAGGTCCGCGCGGTCGTCCGCGTCCAAGACTTCGGACGGGGCCTCCTCGAAGTCACTTTCTTCTGTGGAGAAGTGGCCCGCTTCGATCGCTTTCCACTTCTCCGCGGTCTCGTTCTGGGCTAGACCCTGGGACGCTAAAGCATGGTCGTCTTCCCTTTTCGTTGCGATTTGGTGCAAGTCTATTAAAAGCTCACAGCAGGCGTCGGCTAGGGGCCTCGCATGTAACACGAGGGCCAGATCAGCGTCGTCCACCAGATCCAAATCGTCCGGCCGCCCGGGCTCCTCGTTCCGGTTGACCCAGGCTTCCAGCCCCAGGATGGTCTCGCGGCATTTCCGCGGCGGACAGAGCGATTTTACCGTGTTGAAGCCCGACGCTCTCAGGGCAGCGATCCACCGCGGCACGCGCCGGTGCGCATCCAATTCGTGCTTCAATTTTATGAGCGAGGGCGGCAGAGCCTTGTACACGGCAAAGGCTTCACTTGATGAAGTGCCTTCGGGGAACTCCTCGGGCACGTGCGCCCGTAACGCCGCTGCCCGTATGAACGGTTCCAAGGCATCATCCAACCCGCGCGGCACGTCTAGTAAAGCCTCCAACCCGGCGGGCGTCGAGTGGTCGCGGTACAGCCTCTCCCGCCGGTCGCCGGGGTCCCCCTGGGCCGCTCGGTTGGCGGCGTTCACGAGGCCCATGATGCTACGGGACTTGTAGGCCGGCGCCCAGGAGGCGTGGGGCTTCCGGTTAGTGTGGGCGTTGGGCGGCGGGGCCGCCCGCGGCTCAATAAAGCGGCCCTCGTAGGGGTTTGCCCTATTTCGCGGCGAGCGCCCCGGCGAGGCCGGGACGCGCGCGGGCGATCCTCCTTGTGACCGCGCCGGCGACCGTTGCGGTGACCCTGGCGAGCGCGCCGGCGACCCGAGCTTCCGCGGGGACTCCGTCACGGACCCCAGGCCGTAGGCCTCCGCCACGAGCCCCTCTCTTTTCATACCGGCCTCGATGGGCAGCCTGGCGTTCCTTGCTTTGAGCTCCTGCTCCGGCGTGACCTCGCTCCCGAGACCGTTCAGCAGCAGCCGCAAGCGGGGCCCGGGGATCAGCGCCGTCTTCTCGCTGCGTTTTTCATCAATATATTTTGAGGATGTGGCGTCCATGAATGCGCGCCAGGCCTGGACGTGGTCGTCGTCCCGTTTTTCCAAAACCTTTTCCACGAACGTCGCCGCGTCGAAGTCCTCTCTTCGCTGCATTTGCACCTTATCTCTTTCATATCGTCTATAGTCGGCGTCCACGGCCTCCACGAAGGACCACAGGTCGCCTTCCTTCAGGTAGCGGTGCGCTAAACGGAGTAGGCGCTGGTTCACCTCGGATTCGACGCTTTTCCGCGTCCGCGCGCGCTTCGCGAGTCTTCCCCTACAATGCGCATTTATACAGGAAGCGGCCCACTCTCTGCGCGCAATGTGGGCCGTGTGCCTCAGATACCTTGTCCGCGCGCCGTGCCTCGCGCGAATTCTCCACCCCCGTATCCGCGTCTGCGCTAATAGTACCGCCTGTGCGAGGGCTCTACGCTCAAGACCCGCGATGATGTCCAACGCTACTTGCACGGCCAAGACCCGCCGCTGCTGGCTTTGGATGCGCACGGCGCAGTCGTATTTTCGCCACCAGCGCACGTTCCGGGCGACGCGCCGGGCCACCTTGATGCGGCCCCAGCCCTGGAGCTGCACGCACGACGCGTAGGCGCCCATGTAGGCCTGGCGCTCCGTGAAGTTCCGCAACTTGTCCTTGGCGCCGTCGTTACTCGTGTCGCCTCGTGCCAACTTTCCGCGCCACATTTTTTGCGCGTGGATTGCCGCTCGTCCCAGCACGAACTGCGTCAGGCACGCGACTTCCGCCCGCAGTGCCGTTCTTAGTACGGAAGCCTCCTGCAACTGGGCCCGTAACGCCGGTTCTAAGACATCCAACCGCACGCGCGTGTCGTTCCCATGAACAGCTGCGGAGTTCATGAAGGCCTCGTCCGCGAGCTGTTCTCGTAGTTGCCCGTCCGTCGCATCTTTAATGAGTGTAGCGCCGCGCCGCTCCCGTGCTAAAACCGTGCGAGCGCGTCTCTCTCTTCTCTTCAACACTTTTCCTTCGACCTCGGCCTCCGCCGCCTCGAGCTCTACATTGGGCTTTCCCCGTTCCATCTTCTGTCGAGCGAGTACCGCCTTGCTCCGTCGTCCTTCAGCCCTCAAGGTGCGCTCGTGCCTCAGCTCCCACAAAAAGTCGTCAGCGAACGTGCACCGCGCCAGCCAGGGCACGAAGGCGTTGAGTGCGGCCCAGAGGCTCGCTTTGGCCCCGGCGAAGGCCGATAAGGGCACCTGGTTCTTGCCCCACTTCTTCGCCGTGGATACACATAGCTGGACGAGGGCCGCCTTGCCCTCGAAGAGCTCGGGCAGCGCTTCCGCGAGAGCTCGCGCGAGCTTGGCCGGCACGCCAGTACCTTGGGCGTAGGAAATGGTGGTGCGGCGAATGGAACTCCGCGCGGAAGCGCGGCCCGGCTTGGGCGGGAGCGGGACGCAGGGCGCGGGCGCGAGCGCTTGGGACTTCCCGAACCAGGAGGCCTTGGTTTGAACAACCACGGGGTCCGAGAACATCTCCGGCTCGTCCCGGCGCCGGCGCCGTTCCGCTCTCGACCCGGTCTTCGGCACGGCAAGCACGGGCTCCGTTTCGAATCCCGTGTACTTTTTTTGTGGTCCTTGGTTGTGGATGGACTCACTCTCGAAGCGCACGGCCGGGCGCCGGCCCACGGGGCTCTCCGGCACGCTGTCCAAATTGGCCACTAAGGTCGGTCGGACGTGCGTCTTGACCGACCCCGGTCTGCTGGGAGCACTGGCTTCAATGGGTTCGCCGGCGTGGGCCGCTTCCAGGCGGTCGAGGGCGTCCCAGAAGACGAGTAACTGGCCCGCGAGGGCCCGGTCGTCCTCGGTTGGATAGCCCTCGCCCTCCACGTTCTCCGCACTCGCGTCAGAGTCCGACGAGTCGGACGAGTACTCCCCGGCGAACTCGTCATCATAGAGTCGTGCCCGCCAGCTCTTCGCGTCCCGGGCGCGCTGCCGCAGTTCGTTCCGCGATTCCAGTAAGGCCGGCGCCGGGTGCCCCGTCGTCGCCAAGACCCCGGCGTACGCCTTGGGCTGGCTGAGTTGCTGCAGGAGTTCCCGCATGCACACGCGGCCCGAGACCTTGCGCTCCACGAGACTGGACGGCAATGCCGCGTTGCCCCGCGCGTCCCGCCCGCGCCAAGCTCCTAATTCATCAATGAGCTCCAGGCGCTTCCGCGCCAGCGAAGCGCGCTTATCTAGTAAAACCATGAGCTCCTCCTTCAGCACCCGCAACAAATCCTTGCACTGGTCCAGTTGGTCGAACAATGCCCCCCTCCTCGAACGCACGCCCCTATCAATTTTTCGCAGCCCCCGGTACTCGGCCTGGAGGCGCTGCTTCGCCGTGTCCGAGAAGTCCATCCGTCTTCTAGGCGAGTCGCTTACAGAAAGAGTGTAGAACCGCGGCGCCACGGACTCCTCGTACGCATGTTTGTCCTCCCTGAGAAACAATCTCCTCGCCGCTTGAGAGCGGACGCGTATGAAGTCGACTCTCACAACGACCTCGTCCTTGGCCACCGCCTCCTCATTGGAAGTGGCCACGCGCCCGTCTCTTTTAGGTTTGACCAAGGTGAGCTGCGTCTGCCGCCGTTTCGCCACCCTCTTCGGCAAGTGCGCGAGCCTGTGCTCCGTCCGTTCTCGCCGCATGCGGCTCTCGAGGCTCTCCGGGGCGTTCGCCATTTTCCCGCCCGTGATGGCCGCCACCGACAGGCGGCGGCCCTGGGCGGCGTTGGAGGCCATGCGCTTGTGCATCCTCTGTTACGGGGCAGCCCCGACACGCAGCCGTGCTCGCCCTGGAGACGGGTGCCACCGGTGCTAGGTCCGCATCGTGGGCTCGGCCGCGGCTGTGACGACCCTCTCTGCAGCGCTGCGCCCTGTCCAGAGTGGAACAGAGAAGAGCAAGGGGATTTACGCTGTCGCGCACGTAGGAGGCTTGCCTGGGACGTGTCGACAATCCTGCGGTGGCGATCGATCGAAGGCGGTGCTGCACGGGTTTTTGCCCTTACGGGTTTTTACTAAGCCGAGAGATGCCGGGAGATCTGGGCCTTAGTGTGCCGTACGGCTCCCGTGCACATCCAGCAGGCGTCTCAGAGTCGCTGCTATTAGTCGTTCGATGGATAGCGAAAGCGATAAGAACGCAGCATCGCTTGAGTTCGGGGGAGGGCTCACGCGACGAGGAAGGCTGGTGCTTGGCTTGCCCTCTTTCCTGTTGTGGTACGCACTAGGCGCGCCGACCTACGCCCTCGCGCTGTACGGTTGTTGCGTCATATACTGGGCCTGGGCCTACGAGGACGTCGCCAAGCAGCACGCCGATTTCCAAGCGGCCGCAAGCCTGTTGCGAAAGGGGCGCTGAGGAGGACGGCTGCGATGCGGTGGCTTGTTTTTCACTGCGTCGCGTTGACCCGCGCGCTCATTGCGAGACCGACGACTGTCACATGCTTTGCACGCGGCACGGCTTTGTCTGCCGGCGGTGACTTGCGCTATTTTGATACCATTGCGGAGCTTGAACAGTGGGAGAGCGGTGACCCACGACGCGCCGAACCGCTCGCGCGCGATTTCCCGGCGCTCCCGCACCGGCGCCGAGTGCTCCACTGCCACGACTACGCGGGCGGCTACACGCCGAGCGCGGACGAAGATTACTTATTATCCTTTTCTTCCTGGGCTCTCTTCGACGTTTTTGTTTATTTCAGTCACCATCGCGTCGTCGTACCGCCCCGCGTCTGGATCGAGAACGCGCACCGGGAACGCAAACGGGTGCTCGGCACGTTCCTCTTCGAGGGGCCGGACAGCCCCAAGGCGCAAGCATTCCTGGCGTCCGAAGACACTTGGAGAAGGACCGCCGACAAGCTCGTGGACTTGTGCGTCTTCTACGGCTTCGACGGCTGGCTGATTAATTGCGAAGCGAGCCTCGGGGAGTCGAGGGGCGCTTTTGTGAGCTTCCTCACTTACTTGCGGTCATCGATGAAGGAGAGGGTCGGGTCGCACGCCCAGGTGATTTATTACGACGCCCACGACGGAGACGGGGCGTTCAAGCACCAGGACGCCTTGCTGCCTTCGAACAAGGCGTACTTCGCGGCGTGCGACGGGATTTTCCTCAACTACCGCTGGTTCGACTACGACACCGTCGCTCGCTCGGTCGAAGAGGCTGGCGATCGGCAATGGGACGTTTACGCGGGTGTAGACGTGTGGGCACGCAACTGTGACTACGACGAAGGGCCCGGGTGCAAAGAAGCCGTGGCCCGCGCGACGACGGGCGGCGTCTCGGTCGCCCTGTTCGCGCCGGGCTGGGTCCAAGAGAATGGGCCTGGCACCAAGGAGCTTCCCGGGTCGGAAGCGGCGAAAAAGCTGGATGGTGACATTTTGAGCGACATACTTCTATGAGCGACGAGCTGTTCCGCGTCGTCGTATCGTTCCTGTTGTTCTGTTAAATTATCACATTAGTACCAGGCGCGCGGCGCGTCGGGCGACACCCCAACAATAAAGGGCGGCGCCGTCATGGAGCGCCGGCGCATATCAACGATGTCTGCGCTTCTTAGCCTCAGCTCGAACCGCCCACCGCGGAGGTCGCGCCGCCCGCGTTGAAGTGCGCGAAGGCCAGCAGGAACTCAGCCTCCGCCGCGTCGTTGCCCAGAGAAGCGACGCGCCGCAGGTCCGACGCAGCATCGTCGCTGAGTAAATTGCGCGCGAGGAGGAAGTCGCGGCCCCGCCGCCACGCCTCGACCGCGGCATGTGCGCTTTGCGTAAACGCGTTCAATGAACTAGGCGCCGCCTCGCGCCGGAGCCAGGCGTCGAAGCGTCGCAGAAACTCCCCGTTCTGCGCACCGTACCGCCCGGCCGCGAAGGCGGAGCGGACCCCGCCCAATGACGCGTACCGGTCCGTCGCGCGGCCCAGCGCCATGCCGCCCACGTCCTCGAAGGATGGGGCCGTCCGGTCGCCGCTCGCCGAGTGGAGGCGGCCGCCGTCGCTCCGTTTTGTGGTTGATTGTTGTTTCTTCCTCTTCTGGGGCTTTTTTTCGTCGGCGAGGAGCTCGGCGAGCGGGTCCACCCGCTTCTTCTTCGCTGGCTTCGCGGCCTTGGTGCGGAGCGTGTTGATGTCGTCGTCGTCGCTGCTCTCGGCGCCGGGCGGGGCCGCGCTCTTAAAGCCGGCGCTGGCCGGCGGGGCCCGCGGCGACGGTGCCCTATCGGCCGGCGGCGCCTTTGGCGCGGCGGGTCTCGCTGTCGCCTCGGAGGGCGCGAGCGCAATACATTGCGCGCAGCGCCAGTCGTCCGCCGGCACCGCGCCCAGGTTCGCGCAGCCCAGGTGCGCCTCGGCCTCGCACTCCTCGCAGATGAGCACGTCGGCGAGCGCGTCGCCGTCCGAGTCCACGGTGGGCCGCTCGCAGTGGTCGCAGACGTCGCGCCGGTTCGGCTCCTTGCCCCGCAGCCGCGCCTCGCGGTCGTAGGCGCGCGCCGCCGCGAGCGCCGAGGGGAAGGTCCCGAGGCCGTCGGCGGTCTTTAGAGTGTGCTGCCCTTTGTCGTAGATCATGGCTTTGAACCAGCCCGGCCGCGGCTCCGTGACGCCCTTGTACGCGGGACCTTGAGCCGCCGCGGCGAGCGCCGCCGCCGACACGGCCGCGGACCGCGGCGGCTTGGCCTTCGGTTTTGCCTCAGGCTTGGCCGGCCGGGCCGCCTGGATCTGGGAGAGGAGCACGTCGTCGCCGTCGTCCGACTCGGCGGCGACGGTCCGCCGCCGCCTCGCCTTCTTTGCCTCGGGCGCCTTCCTCGGCGCGCAGACGAGCGCCGGCGCCTCCTCCGCGGCGGGCGCGGGCGCGGGCGCGACGGCCGGCGGCACGCGCCCGTCCCAGGCGGGCGGCACGGCGACCGTGCCGGCCGGAGCGGGCTGCTCGAAGGTGAGCGTCATGGGCCGCGGCGTGTTTTTCACGCGCTCGCAGAACGCGACCCAGGCCTGCCGGCCCAGGAGCGGGCCCATCCGATCCCCGTTGACCGCGACCAGGGTCGCGCCCGCCGCGACCGGGCCGTGCGCCGCGGACTGCGCCTCGACGCGGTCGACCTGCACCGAGCCCTGGACCTGCTGCAGGTTCAGTTGCACGCGGAGGCGCTGCTCCGTGAAGGTTACATCTATGCGTACCGTGGCCATCGCTTTGTGACGCGTACGAGCCGCAGAGGCTAGAGCTTTTTGCTCTCTCAAATTCGAGCGCTGTCGCAGCGATCGCGCTGACGTTGCCAGCGTACAGAAAGTGACTGCAGCACTGCAATTGTCTCGCGGAGGCTTGCTCGCTGGTTTCTCGCGCGTTCGCGTTCGCGATTTGCGACTTGCAAAACGGGTTTAAATTTGTACAAGCTGGTACGGGTTTTGGCCGGCGCTAAACGCAGCTAAACGCAGCCCAGACCTGCGAGGCAGCCGGGCAAGTCCAAAGGGCTTCCGCAGCAATCAAATTAACCAGCCCTGCACATCATGCGGCTGCTGCTGCTCACACTCACACTCACGAAGCCGGCAGCCCCGACCGTGGTCGAGATCCTGAGCCGCGCCCAGCCCCCGGGCGAGCCCCTGGCGAGCTTCCCCATCGCCACGGACGACGGCGCCCAGCACGGTTTGTTAGAATTCTACAAGGGCGACGCCACCGTTGATTCGGTGGCCGCCTTCTGCAGTAAGCACGACCTCCCGGCCTGGTTCCGCAAGGCCATCGCGGCCAAGATCTGCGAAGGGAGTATTGATGTAGACGCATCCGTCAAAGCAGTTATCCCGCCGTGCTGGCGGACGCGGGCTCTGTTTTACGAAGAAGCGATTCAGGCGCCCGACGCGGACCGGAACTATCCCGGGAAATTAGAAGTCTGGGAGGACGAGGACCCCACCAAGGCCGTAGAGTTGTTCCTCTTGAAGGCGGAGAAGGAGATCCTGAAGAACCGGACGACGTGGGACGCGCAGCACGAGCGGTGGGAAACAAATAGAACTAAAAATGTGGCGCTGGCCCAGGAGACCCAGGACATCGCGCGGCGCCGGAGCGAACGGGACAAGGCCCTCATCCAGATCAACGAGCTCGATTGGCTCTTGGATAACCACACACTGTCCGAACCCATGCGGGTCCCAACTGGATGGTTCCGGAAGGCCCTGGTGGACCACGTCTGCTCCCTGCCCGGCCTGAAGTGCCTGGGGCGGCGCCAGCCGCTCCCGGAGCTGCCGATCACGGTCGACGACTCGGACAAGCCCAAGGGGATCCTGCGCATGTTCGAGGGCGACGAGGCCGTCGACGCGGCCTACTTCTTCGGCAAGCAGCACGGGTTATCTTCAAAGGCGTTCCGCGAGAGCATGATGAACTACCTCTGCCAGCAGCCCGGCGTGAGCTGCACGCGGAAGAAGGCGCGCGTGTTCTCGCGGTCCCCGGCGGACATTCTGGGCGTGCCGGACATGGCCTACTGGCCGGACTTCGAGGTCTGGGAGGGCGAGGAGGCCACGGACAACGCCTTCGACTACGCGCGCCGCTACGACCTGGATCTGGAGCAGCGGTACGCTCTATTGCACGCGGCCTGCAACGACGGCTTCGTGGAGTGCGAGCGGGGCGACCCCATCGCGTTCTTCTTCCCCGTGCACGAAGACGGCACGGAGAAGGGGCGCGTGGAGATGAGCCCGTACCAACTGCCCGGCGACGCGGTCTACGACTACTGCAAGAAGGAGAAGTATTTACAGCCCAAATATACCAAGATGCATGTCCGAGCTAATTTACATGAGACCTTCTGCCAGGCGTTGGAACTTGATCGTGGTTTAACAGAATCACAACGGATCTCGTGCGAAAGCGGACCGCGCACGGCCCGGGAGCCGCGCTTCGTCCAGGAGTTCACCGTGTCCGAGTTGAAGTACAAGATGCCCTTCTACGACGACGAGTTCCCTCCTTGTGATGGCAGACCGGGCCCCGACGGTTTGGATCCGGAGGCGCCATTCAATGCACAAAATTGGGCACAGGGCTGCGTGCCGCGCGAACTGCGGGCCGGCGAAGCGTTGTGTGGCCGGGTGCACCCGTACCCGCCCGGCTGCGGCCCGCACATGGCCGAATTTATTGCGGAGTCGCTCGCCAGAGCGGAAAGACGAAGGTTCCAGATGACCTCGCCCTTCGGCTACGACTACTACCTGTCCCTGGCCACGCTGCGCGATGCGGACAACGATACGCTCGTGGACGCGTACTTCCGGGGCGTGGCGCCGCTCCCGGGCATGCTCGCCGAAACGCTGCAGAACCTGACGGCGCTGAACGAGACCTTGGAGGCGAGCCGCGAGACGCACCTCCACGCACGGCGCGCGTTGGCCCATGCGCGAGGCGCTCGACGGGTCGCGACGGAGGCCCTGTACGACGCGGAGGTACGACTGAAGGCCCTCCGGGACGCCGTGTCCTCGGCCTTCGTCGAGGCCGGGACCTTCGTGACGCAGAAACGGCTGTCCCCGGCTGCGTGGAAATCAACCAGTGAGTGAGGTGCTCCGGAGAGCTTTGTGTACCTCCACGCCGTCGAGCGGACGTGGTGACGGGGACGACGTCGCGTCGGAGGATCCACGCCATCGAGCAGATGCAGTTACGAAG
>Ga0114994_10000243_pt1 | contig 34007 bp, 27 predicted proteins | sample ArcticOcean_MG_C_9_FD_87043 | JGI IMG/M metagenome (GOLD analysis project Ga0114994, IMG submission 87043) | Marine microbial communities from western Arctic Ocean - ArcticOcean_MG_CB2_152 | ecosystem: Environmental > Aquatic > Marine > Oceanic | place: Arctic Ocean: Canada Basin | collected...
ACTTCAAAAACTGCGTGAGTTGATCCTGCTGGAACAGTCCATAATAAGCAGCAGCCTCCGTTTTGGGTTAGCCACTTATTAGTGTTCTCAATCATAAATTCTTTTGGTTTAATTGAGGCGCCTGCCTCGTAACCGTATAATAAATCTTTTAAAGCTGTCATTGGGTATTATTCTCCATTATGATTCCAGTTGCCAGTTGACAATAATTAATCCACCTGCGCCAGCAGCTCCACATCCGTGAAAGCTATTGTGAGATGAAGAAGTTGCACCGCCAGATCCCGGAAAGTGTGCGTAGCCCATCGTGCCACATCCACAGCAATAACCCGAACATGCATCTCTACCTGGTCGATAAAAGTCTCCAGTAAATGCTGGCGTTGGTGCCCATGTCCATGCTGTTCCTGAACAAAATGCTGTTCCTTTGTGTGCGCCTGTTGCTCCACACATTCCCATTCCACCACAATAGGAACCGCATTGGTATGATGCACATCCCATGTACGTAGTGCCAATAGCTCCCCAACAAAAGTTGCAGCCTACTTTGCCTCCACTTGCACATGCCATGTTAATGGCTTCAGTTTCGCCATAAAGGTAAGTTGGATATCCAACACAGCCAACATGTCGATCATTTGAACAATACGTTGAACCAGCTGCACAAAATCTGTAAGCTTGTCCAGCTGTAACATCAACAATTTTTCTTGAATAACTTCCTGCGCCGCCTGAAGTACCAAAATGACAGCAACAGTTGCCTGCGCCTCCGCCGCCGCCGCCCCACATTTCAACACTTACCCAAGTAACCCCAGCTGGAGCTGTCCATAAACAACAACATCCTCCGTTTTCCTGGACATCTACGTTAGTAGCATACACGACCATTGAATCGATGTTAGCTGTGCCTGATGCGCCGCCGTATTGTAACATTGTTTTAAGTGCTGACATAGTTTACTCCGTCTTTGTATCTGGTGAAAATGGATATTGTACTTTCCACGACTCAACTTCGTCGGACTCACCTTTTTTGTATACTGTTGGCAATGCTCTAAGTGCTGCTCTATATGCAATCCACGGATCTTTAACTGCTGTTGGCATATCTGGACTAATCTTTCCATCGCTGCCTTCTAGCATTGCATCTCTGCTCTCTATTACCATTGCCCATGTACTTGGAGAGGATTTATACGCTGGAGTATTCCAGGCCTCAGTTTCTAAGTTATAAACTAGTGAATCTTCATCAACATATGTTTCTTGAACTTCAGGCTTATTATTATACGAAACAGTATAATCACCGTATGTTTCTGTAACTGTAGTTTGGTTATTTGTAGTAATAGTTGATCCTTGGACTCTAAAAAGTGCCAAAATCAATGGGTCATCTTCTAGTGTAACTTCGACTCTAGTCGTGCCGTCTGGTTCTGGTACAATCGCACCGTCATCTGCAGCAGTAAGTTCTGTTAATGCTCTATTTCGTTTACCTACATGATCTCCATCTGAGTCAACAAATACGTAAACTCTATCAAAACCTACATAGGTAGCACTTGCTGTTAGACCATCACTATCACTTGAGTCATACATCTTATTTGGTAAGTTGTATGTAAACGTTTTTGTAGCTGTAGTATTCTCTGCCATTTATCTTTCCTCGCTAATATTTCTATATTTATTGATACATCACAATAACTTGTCCGCCTGATCCAGGTTGTCCGTTGTAATGGACGCCTCCACATGCAATTGCTGATGTTCCAGGTCCGCCTGGAAAACTTTGTCCTGTAAAAGGATTTCCGCTAGTACACATAACATTTCGACCTTCTTGATGCCAACATGAACATAAATCTTCGTTACGTTTTCCTGGCTGTCTAAATCCGCCTGACTGCCAAATATAATAATTAGTATGGCAGTAAGTATTTCGCATACCTGTACCGCCCATACCGCCTATTGTTACGTCACCTAACCCATGGTTACCACTTGATGATCCAGCTTGAATTCTTCCATAACAACAAGTGTAGTTACCATATGGACTTGTAAATCCGGGCTGTTGTGATCCAGCGTCTCCGCCACAGGAACATGCAATAATAGAAGCTGCTGTTACATCATATACGTAACTTGAACAACCTGTACACCCTACATTACTAACATTATATGCACATGATGTTGAGCTACCTGCACAAAGTCTGTATTGGCAACCTGCAACAGTGTCTATTCTTTTATATGTCCAACTACCGCTGGTGCCCTCGTATGATGAGAATGAGCAACAACAACCGTCATTTCCACTTGCTCCGCCGCCGTATAATTCAAATACTATTGAAGTTATTCCTGCCGGAACAGTCCATAAACAACAACACCCTCCATTAGCAGGATCATTCATTGACGTATGGTATATTTTTAATCTAGTAGGCACGTTTCCGATAAGGGCCGGTGCTAAGTCAGATAGTAGTCCTGTTAATGTTGACATCTCAAATTCTCCTTATGCGCCAGCTAGAATCCAACCGTATGTTGAACCGGAATAAACTAGTACCGGTGCAGCATTGTTGATATCAATAGTTAAGTTAGTTGCAGAGTTTTGAATCTCTTCACCATTCCTAGCTACTGTAATATTTGCAGAACCTGCTGTCCCACTAATGTCACATATTTGTATTGTGTCATTTTCTGTTGGGCTTGCTGGAAGCGTAATTGTAATACTTCCTGCTGTGCATAAAATTCTATCATTTGCTTTGGCTGTTACGCTAGTACCAGTAACAACGTTAGTTGTTGCGTAGTTTAGTGTGCTTGTTAAATATCTTCCCATTGTATTGTCCTTTTATATATTTATGCCGATGTCTCAATACCAAACGCAACGACACTAATGCCTGTTGTGCTTGCATATGCTACAATCAGCTTTGATGCGTCTAAGATAATACCAGTACGTTCTAACACGTTTTTTGGTAGTAATTCAACATCGTACTCTAAGTATTCATCCAAACCCGGTGTACTAGTGTCACAAACTGCTAATCTGACCAAAACAGGCACATTGCTCCTATTTGTCATCGACACACTAGCAACAGTGTAGTGAAGGCTTGGGCAAGTGTAAATAGTAGTATCAGTTGCGGCACTTAAATCCGCTGTTCCTATTCTTCCTGTGGCCATTTGTTATTTCTCCATTAAGCTTGTATAAACATATTTAGTGCAACCGGCGACCCGCTGACTCCACCTGTATAGTTTACTTGTGTTGTTATATTTATCTCAGCGTCAGTAGTATGTGATATAGTTGATCCAGTTATATGCACTTGCCCCGCTGTTATTGAGTTTACATTTAGTTCACCTGCACCGCCACCAATTTGACTTGCTATATAAGTTTTAATAGCTCGCTGTGTTGGGACAATATTATCACTGTTGGCTGTAAACGTTCCATCAGTTGAAAATTCAGTAACAGTAGCACTAGTACCACCTAATGATAACTCACCAAGTTGTAATTCTTGTAGACCACTTACGTTAAATGCATCAGCATTTAGTGTTGCTCTACCAGTCGACTGTTCAATACTAAACAACTCGCCAACTCTAAAGTTACCATCTTGGTCTGTAGAAGTATAAAATACTCTACCTCCTCCAAAGTCTTTAGTTTCGTCTAGTTGATCAGCTACTACACTAGGTACTCCTGGATAGTTAGTAGTAGTAAATCCGCCTGTGCCTACATCTAAGAAGTCATGTCCTGTTAATCGTACTTGACTATATCTTCTTCTTATAATTATACCTTCGTCTTGTTCCGGGGCATCAGTAACACTTACTCCTGGACTAATTTGCAATAGTGCCGAGTAGTTTCCTGCTCCACCGGTAACTCCAGTAACTCCAACTAGCTTATACCATATATTTGGTATGCCAGCAATTTCTACGTTTGCACCTGGTACTGGCTGTTCTGTCAAACCAGTCATTTTAATATAACCGCCTGGTTGATAGAAGTCTGCGTAACCAACTGCTGACACTACTGTAGCTGTTGCTGTTACATATGATGTTCCTCTATTAGACCATGTTGGTTGCCCAAGTACCCCGTCACCAGTTCTAACTAAGTGCGGTACGTCAACTGTATTGTTTGGATCTGTAATTGTTATTGTTGGTAGTGAGCTATATCCTGTGCCAGGATGCCAAATTCTAAATCCTACAATTTTTCCATCTGATACTTTAGCACGTGCCTTTGCAATATCTGCATATGCACTTACGCCGCCGCCACTAAACACAACTCTTGGTTCAATTACGTATTCTGTTGTAGCATCAAGTGCTGATACAATACTTGCTCCAATAGCAGAATCCCAACCCGAGGTGCCATCACTACTTTTAAGTACAGTAGCTATTTTAGTTCCTGCTGTATAAGTATCAATGTAGCCATACTGTCCAGCGCCTGTGCCGGCGACAATCCAAATAGCCATTCCTGTGTATGTTGCACTTAAACTACCATCAGTATTACTAATTGTAATTTGTGTTGCTGTACCAAGTTGTGCAGTGTTCGTTGATGTAACATATCCTGCACCACCTAAGTTAGTAGCCGGATCCATTAATCTTACTTCGTATACACCACCGTTATAAACATTTTCTGCACTAATTACTGCATTATTCTCACCGCCGGAAGTACTAATTGTTGTATCGGCATTTGCATAATTTAAACCAGCATTTGAGTATTCAAATAATAATATTTGATTTCCGTCTGTTAATACGTTTACAATGTTAGCTTCTGTTGATCTATTATCTACTGTACCAGTTACTGGAACTTCTGTAGCGTCAACACCTTCTGCTACAGCACCAAAGTCACCGTATGATGAGTTACCATTTGTAGCACGGATTTTGCCGCCGTTCTCTGCTAGGTAACCAATATGACCGTAGTATGAGAACACACTTACAAGCTCTGCTCTGCCTAAGTTAGTAACCCATACGCCAATACCATTATCGAGAATCTGTGTAAAGTCGTTAGCAACAATTGAGTCGTTGCCTCCGTCATGTAAGTCTCCGTCTATTTTTAGACCAATACATGCAGTTCCAAATGTTGTTACGTTTTGTACATAAGGTGATCTTGTAGCAATCCATGCATCTGAATCAGCTGGGCCATATCCTGGATCTAAACTTACAAATGCTCCTGCACTTGGACGTTTAGTCCCGTATGAGTTTGCACTACCTAATGATCCTGTTAATCCGCTTAGTGTACAGTTTCTTAATCCTGTTCCATTACGCATGTAGAACATGTCTTCAGTTAAACAACCGCTTACGGAATTAGCATAAAGTTTTGCTGCACTTAAAGTTCTACAGTTGCCTGTGTATATTATATCATAAATGATAGCGTCTAAGTATCTATTAACATCTCTTGTACAAGCTGCAATAGTATATGTGTAACTTGGGTAAGTTGCAGCAATAAATGCATGCACTTCAGCAACTAAGAAAGCTCTGTTTGCTTCAATACATTCTGTTGCAAAAACAAAACCAGTTGCTGTGACAGGAGTATTTGTTCCTCTAGTAGTTGGAACTGTAGAGTCGCCTGCAACACCGTTAACACGATAGTCAATATAGTCTTGCAATTCTTGAAGCAAGTTTGTTGCTGCTGTGCCTGCTCCAGCACTACCTGCAACTCGTGTAGTTACTTGACTTGCTGAGTTACCTGCTGACTTTGTTACACTAGCGTTAGTAACAATAGAGGACATAATAGCTTGTAATCTTGCAATAGCCGCTATACTCTTTGGAACATCGGCTGCTCCTGTTATTACGCCTGCTGGTGTAATTTTAGTTGAACGTAGTTCGTCACCAACAATTGCAGTATAAGCTGGAACAAGGATCGGTGTATGTTCAACAAGTGTTCCACTCTTAACATAAATTGTGTTATTTGGAATATGTGCTTTTGGTACGTTGGTGTTTACTTCTGCACTAATTGCATCTGTGATAATTCCTATTAGCAGATTTGATTGCGATTGTGCATCAGTTTCTTCAAGATAAGTTGCATCAATTATCTGCGGATGTGCTGGAGAAAAACTGTTTGTTGTTTGATAGTTTGTAGCTGGTGCTAAGTTGCTTAACACTCTATCTATAACTGTTAGTCCGTAATTAATTGCAGCTAGTGTTTGAAGTTTTTCGTCATTTACTACTGTAAGTAAGTTTCCGCTTGAGTCAAAGTACGAATTTGCTGCTGCTCTTGTACGTTGGTTTCCACCATGTGTTAAATCATAGACTATTGCATCAACAATTTGTCCCATATCTCTACGACACGATGCTGCACTATCTAAAGTAAAACTTGCCCATATACCTGATGGATTTGCAATATTCCATATAACCCATTGTAGAATTTCTTCTGCAATAAAGTTTCTATTTCTTTTAAGTAGCCATCCAGCATTTGGTCTTTCTGCACCATTTAACACTTGCTGTGTTGCATACTGCAATGATTTCCAAGGTCTATCTAATGTAAGTCCGTATGCGCCTGCAGGACTGTCTTGTCCAATTGTATTTTGTACATAGTACACATTTGCAAGCGATCCAAAGAATCCCCATTCAGGAGCATTTCCTGCTGAGTTTACTTTTAGTACTTGCCCTACTTCGCCGATTGGTAGTCTTGTTGGACCTGAGCCACTATAGTAAACTAAGTCGCCCTGTGTTGTTAAGTTGCCTGATTCTGCGCCAGCAGTTAACAAATTCCAATATGTACCGCTATCAAGATCTGGTCTATTAGATGCAGCAGCCGATGTGTGTGCAAGTATACAAACATAGCTGTTTACGCCATGTCTAATTGAATCGCCTTTGTCATAAAGTGTTGCGTCAAGCCAAGTATTTTTCCACTTGAAGCCTTCGTTAAGTAGTTCCCAATATGTAACATTTGGTGGACGTTGACCAGTATGATCTAATATACATAGGTATGTAAATCCGCCAAGTCTTACTACATCACCAACTGCATATTCTTCTGCTGCACTATCGTCACCCCAATCTTGGGCATGTCTAAATCCAGTTGTAAATAAAGACCAATCTGTTGTGTTAGTTGATGGCTGACCGTTGCCTATGTTATTAGTTTTAGATACGTAAGAATAGCCGCCGTATGTAACAAAGTCACCTGGTTGATATGTAGCTGTTCCGCTCCATGTATCTTCAAATTCTAAACCTTCTACAAACTGTGCCCATTTAGATTCATCTGCTACAAACGTAGCTTGGCTAGTGTGGTACGTTGTACAAATCCAAGTACCGCCGCCATACTTAACAATATCATTAATTTTATATCGTGTAACTGATGCCCATTCGTTCTTATATTCAATACCTTTGTGTAAGTAGTCCCACTTGCTTTGGTCATTTTCTAGACCATTTGCAAGAAGTGCAGAAGTATGGCCTTCATTACAAACATATATTTGTCCGCCATATCTTACAAGATCGTTTACACGATATCTTATTGATTGTGACCAATCCATTCTCCAGTAGAAACCTTCGGAGAAAATATTCCACTTTGATTGATCTGCTTCTAATCCAAGTGCTAAATTTGCTGCCGATGTGTGCGGTGTAACACAATTATAAACAGTTCCATTGTATTTTGCAATGTCGTTAATTTTGTAACGTGTGTTAACAGTCCAGTCGGCTTTATAATCAAAGCCTTCTGCATATAAGTCCCACTTGCTTTGGTCAAGTTCAAGACCATCTACAGCACTGCCTGCACTTAGATGTTCAGTATTTGCAACATATAACAAACTGCCATACTTAACAATGTCATTAATTTTATAAAGAGTATTTAATGTCCAGTTTGATTTCCATTCAGTACCATCGGAAATCTTATTCCAATAAGTTGACTGGTTGGTTGAAAATAGTGCCAATGCACTATGTCCTTTAATACATATGTATGTATTACCGCCATTTCTAACGATGTCATCTTTATAATAGGTAGTGGAAGTTGTCCATGTTCCCTTCCATATAAACCTAATTCTGCCTAATTTAAACTCAGCCATTTAGCACTCCATAAACCTTATATATATTTATCATTATTAATTAGTCCTTGCATTTCCGCTGTCACCGCCATGAGCAAACATCTGCATTGCAGCCATATCACCTTTTACTGGCTTGTGAAAGTGTTGTCTAGCAGTAAAAGTAATTGGGCCGCCGGACGTTGTTGTAATAGTGTTAGTGTCAATTGCTATTACACCAGCAACTAGTTTTGTTGCATTAGCATTACTAGAACCGCCTGACACTCTTGAATTAAGATACTCTGCAATTGCTTTTTGTGTTGGAACAATATTATTAGAGTTAGCAATAAATGTTGGTTCTTTTGAGAACTCTTCGATTATTACTTGTGTACCGCCAACAACAATACCGCCAATAGCTAATTGATTCAATCCTGTTAATTCAAAGTAAGAAGCGTTTAGTGTAATAATACCTGTATCTTGTTCTACTTTAAATTGTTCGCCAACTCTAAAGTTACCATCTTGGTCTGTAGAAGTATAAAATACCCTGCCTGCGTTTGCTTCCCTAACTTCATTTTCTTGCTTAGGATCATTAAGCGAACTGTATCCTTCAACATATCTTCCAGGATAGTCAGTGTCTGGTTTATTACCAGATCCAATATCTAAGAAGTCATGTCCTGTTAATCTTACTTGACTATATTGCTGTCTAACAACAATTGTTTCATCATGTTCTGGTGTCTCTGCTCTGCCAAGACTTGGAGTAATAGTCATTGTTATAGCAAAGTTTGGTGCTGTTCCTGATTGTGCAACAATACTAGAAACTTTGTAGTTAACATCGTTAATACCATTAATAACTAAGTTGTCTCCTGGTCCAGGTACTAAACTTACATCAGCAAGTTTAATGGTTGTGCCAAGGTGATAAGAGTCAGCATATCCGTCTCCAGCAATAGTTGCTGATGCAGTTATATAACTTACTCCATTATTACTGAATACTGGTTGCCCAAGTACCCCGTCTCCAATTCTTGCAATCTGTGTTGAATTTACAGTTGCTTGAGAATCATATACTGAAATAGTCGGAGTTGATGCATACTGGCTTCCTGGCTCATATATCTTAAACTCAAGAATTCTATCAGAAGCTATTATTGCTCTAATTACTGGAGTAGCTCCCCAACCTGAAACAGTATTGAAGTTTGCATTATTACTTGCAACTACACTCCATTTTTGTAATGCAGGACTATACGCTTGTGCAGACCAATTAGCAGTTTCTGTAGCAAGAAAGTCTGTACTGTCATTACTTGTAATTCTCCACACAACTCCGTCTTGCGACTTTGCAATTTGTGTGCCAGTACCAGTGGCCATAAATGTTCCACCGCCGTACTCTATTTTTAAATAATCAGTTGTACCGGGTATACTATGCTCGTACCAAGTGTATCCATCAAAACTAATTGCTGTTTTTGTTAATGAACTGCCATCGCCTGGATCTATTGCAACAAATCTACCATTACCAAATACTATATCAGTATATCCTACTGGTAATCTATTTGCTGCTCCAGCATTGAACTGGTAAAATGTTGCTCCAAGTGTATTACTAACTGCTGTACCGCCTGATGTACCTTCGTTGATAGCAACAAATGCTCCGTCAGAAGCACTTCCAATTCCTGCTCCATATGCAACTTTTTTATACACATGTGTTGCACCAGCCGAAGCACCTATAACAGAAGCAGTAGATATTGTATTTAAATTAGCAGTACGTGAAAGTTGATGTGTACCTGAAGCGTATATAAGAATTTGCGTGGCTTCTCTAATCGCTGCGCCTTTAACATCAACAGTATTAAAGGGTGCATTAATTGATCCACATACATTAGTATTAGATATATTTGCTGTATTAAATCCATACACACCGTTGGTTGTACAAATAAGTACTCTACTTCCGTTAGTATCTGATATTACTTTTGTAACAGTGTGGTTAGCTAATCTAGTTACCGGTGCACTCCATGTTAAGCCATCTGTTGAGTGCGATGAGTATACTGTAGTCCCTTCAGTAAATGTAACCCAACAGTTGCCTGCTGGAAACCAAACTACATGCGACCAATTAGTATTGCTCGGAGCAGTTGCTGATGTAGCTACATATGTATGATCACTAGCTGTTACTCTTGGCTCTAAACTGTATTGCGATGAAGTTGTTATTTGGTCTACTATAGGCCAACCTGGCTTAACGTGATCCCATCCCTGAGCATCATCAGAATCTCTACTAACTTGTGCTATTTTTGAAACAGGGTCATAACTAGAAATATATCCGTATTGCCCAACTCCGTCTCCTGATTTAATATAAATCCTTAGTCCTGCATACTTTGCATTAGTTCCATCAGTGTCAGCAGCTGCTAACTGAATATAAGTTGCGTTTCCGGCCTGTGCATAGTTAAGTTTGTACTGATAGTTGTTGCCGCCAGCGAGACTTGAATCACCTGGATCCATTAATCTAACTTCGTAAATTCCATCATCTCTAGTTTCTTGGTATGTTGCTGCTGCACCTGTACCTTGTCCTGAGAATGTTACAGCTGAACTGCCTGGAGTATAAGTTGTACCTGCGTTAGCATATTCTAATGCTAAAATTTTATTTACATCGTCAGTAAGAGCGTTTGCTGTTGCTTGGTCAGCTCTGTTAGTTATTTTTCCAGTTATTACTGTTTCAGCTGTATCAAATCCTTCAGCGACAGATCCGTACAATCCGTAGGAGTTGTTTCCGTTAGTAGCTCTAAGTTTGCCGCCTGCGTCTGACAAGTACCCAATATGACAGTAGTAAGTGAATACACTAACAAGTTCTGATCTACCGTTGTTTGATGCCCAAATGCCAATGCCGTTACTTATAATTTGTGTGAAGTCATTAGCAACAATTGATTTGTTTCCTGAATTATGTAATGCACCGTCAATTTTCATACCTATACAACTCTCACCAAATGTTGATACATTTTGTATATATGGAGACTTAGTTGTAATATGTACGCTAGTATCACCTACGCCTGTACCTGGATCTAAACTTACAAACGCCCCTGCTGTCGGGCGTTTAGTTCCGTATGCGTTGTCAGTACCTAACGTTCCAACTAGCCCCTTGAGCGTCATATTTCGAATGCCACATCCGTTTCTAACATAAAACATATTATTTGCTTCGTATGATGCAGCAGGCTGTACTGTAACACTTCGTAATTCGTCGCCCACTAATGCCGTATTTTTAGGAATTTGTATTGGAAGAATTTCGTTATAAGTTCCTGACGTAATAAAAACTGTTGCAGGTGTTCTATTTTCTTCATCAGCTAGAATATAATCGCATGCATATTTTATTGTTTGGAACGGACCATTAGATGTTGTTCCAGCAGATGCAACATCGGATCCACCTGGACTAACAAAATACACTTTTGCGGCTGGACCAAAGTCTTGCCATATCGTGTCTCCACCAACATTTTTAAGTACGCTACCTGGGGTTCCTATTGCTAGTCGTTCAGTTTGACTAGAGTCTCTTACACGAATATCACCATCAGTGGTTGTTACGTTACCAGCAACACCTTGAAGCATTACTTCCCAATAGTTTTCATTCTCGTTAGCTTCATCTAAGTCTGGGCGGTTGTCTGATTCAGTTCCGACATGATGGAATATGCAGTAATAAGCAGTAGAGTCATACGTTACAATATCACCAATAAAGTATTCTACATTGTCAACCCAGTCACTTTTCCATTGGTGTCCTGGAACTAATATTTGCCATCTATTTGAAGTATCTGGATAGTAACCTTGAGCGTCAGTTATACAAATATAAAGATATCCGCCCAATCTAACTACATCACCAGTTTTGTATGACGAAGCGTGTGCGTAATAACCTTGGTGTTTATAACCTTGTTTTAATAGTTCCCAGTTACCTGTATTTTGTACAATTCCATTTACACTAGGAACACTATTTAAATTGTTTTCTAAACAAGTGTACACATAGCCGCCATAGAGTACAATATCGCCTCTTTGATATTCTATAGCTTCGGACCAAACTAATTCATAACCAAACCCTGGAAGCCATGCTGTCCAATATGATGATGCTTGATCGGTTCTAAACAATGTTTCAGAAGTGTGACCAGTAGTACATTTCCATACTGTTTCGCCGTATTTAACTAAGTCATTTTTTATATATCTAATACCTGCAGCCCAAGTCGATCTGTATTCAATACCATCAATTACTTGTTCCCACTTAGATTGATCTGCTTCTAGCCCAAGTGCAGGAGTTGCTGCTGATTCGTGATGTGTTGTACAGCGATAAACAGTACCGTTATACTTTACAACATCTTCGAGAACATATCTTGTGCTTACAGTCCAATCTGTTCTCCAATTGTCAGAACGTGTTACTATTTCCCATGACGCTTGATCGTCTTCTAGTCCAAGTGCAAACGTGGCTGCTGAATTATGTTTTGCAATACAACGATATGTTATACCGTTATATATAGCTACGTCACCTAGATCGTAAAAAAAGTTTTGTTGCCATGCATTTTGCCATTTGTCACCAGATGCAACAATAGTCCATTTTGAGTAATCTGTATGCACACCTTGTGATGTAACAACATTTGACGTGTGGGCAGTGATACATCTATAAATATATCCTTCCCATTTAACCATTTCGCCAGTGCTGTAATAAGTTTGGTTAACCCAATCCCCGCGCCAAACAAATCCATCAAGTTGCAATTCCCATTTAGGATTTGCATGTTCTAGGGCTGTATAAAATCCACCACTAACATCACTTGATGAAGTATGTCCAATTAAACAAACAAATGATTTACCTTGATAGATAACAATATCATCTTTTATGTACGGAGTAGAAATAGCCCAGATGTCTTTCCATCTAAACCTAATTCTTTCAATGTTAAATTCTGCCATTAGTTTTTCCTACCTAGTATACTGTTTCGCCGCTTGATGATGAGCCATCATCATAAGTGTGGTCTTCGTTAACTCTTAGACATAGTTCACCTTCATCATTAACATAATAAAACATGTCTCTGTCATCGTGCTTAAATTGTTCGTAATTAAGATTTTCATACACTAAATTATGTACGTAATCTCTACCTTCAAAAAACTGTTGCCCTTGTTCAAAGTTAGGAAAGTTTTGTGTAGGATCACCAATCTTATTAATCTGTACCATATCGTCTTGATCTAGTTGATCTATTTTAGATAAAAATAATTCACCGTTATCAGTCCTACGCAAACCGTAAAAATATCTCTCCCCATTTTGTAGGAAATATTGTTCTTGTGATGTTCCTATATATGCCATTTACTTTTCCTTAAACAATGTCTACGTAACTTATAACAGCATCAACTGAGTTTTCTTTGTTTGACTGCAATAGTAATGTGTTAGTTGGTGCTAAAATTAATTTCTCTGCCGGTCCTAACGGTTTTAGTGTTGAGTTAGGTGGCAAGAATACATCTTTTAAATAATACCCTTCACTGCTTGCATCGTCACCAATTAGTATGCTTACACTTACTGCACTCCTAGTTGTATTTGCTAGGCTAATTCCAATAATCGTTGAGCGTGTACTACCGTTAGTTGTTATTGCAACTATTTTCATAGTTCCAATATCTTTTACTACTTTATTTCTAAACGTTGTTGCCATTCTATTATCCTAAACTTACGATTAATTCTAATGCAATATTTTCAGCATCGCCTTGAGAAATACCTGCACCTGCGCCAGCAACTGATCCCCACGATCCGTCATAAACTTCTACTCTTGATTCTTCTGTATTATATCTCATCATTCCGGTTTCAACTGCTGCAGGACGTTGTGCTGATGTTCCTACAGGCATAACAAATCCACCTGTTCCTGCAAATTTTAAATAGCCTGAGCCGCTTTGGGCAAAAGTAGTTATTCCATTATTAGTTAAGTTTGTTATAGTGTTGTCTTTAATACTTAGCGTACTATCAAATACTACGCTACCTGTGCCGTTTGCATCTAAGTTTAAATCTGTATTAGCAGTAATAGTACTAACAGTACTTCCATTAATTACTATGTCATCTACAGTTACTTTTGGAGCATTTAAACGTGTGCTAGTGATATCTACTATTGTACTACCAGCAACATTAAATCTTATAGTATCGTCATTTGCACCAGGTGTTAATTCTGCTGTAACATTAGTATTGCCATCAAGGTCTTGCACACCGTTAAGTACAATCCAGTTAGAACCATTGTATCCTTCAAAGCTGTTTGTATCACTGTTATATCTTAATTTACCAGGGGCAGCGGTCGGACGTTGAGCTGTTGTACCAGCAGGAAGTTTTAATGATCCTGTTCCTGTTATACTTACATTTCCGTTTGCAGGAGCAAGTGTAAGGTCGCCTGTACTTGTAATTACTGCATTTTTAAAACTTAAATCATCTACTACTATACTACCTGTGCCATTTGCACGTAACTCTAAGTTTGCATTTGAAACTGATGTTTGTATAGTAGATGATCCAATGTTTATGTCACCTACGTTTGCTTGTGTAACTATAGCATCATTAATATATGCATTATTCCATTTCTTTGTAGCAGACCCTAAATTATATGTGTTAGTAGTATCTGGTATAATGTTACTTGCAACGTCAGCATTAAATGTTACGTTGTCAGTATCAGCATCACCAATAGTAATATTACCATTTGCTGTAATATTTCCTGTTGCTGTAATATTTCCGTGAACATTTGTGTTTCCGATTATTTCAACAGTACCAGTACCGTTCGGAACAAATTCTATATTTGCATTAGATGCGTTTGTTGAAATGATATTATCTGTAATATCAATTGTGTCAATAGTTAATCGTTTGTTATAAACAACGTTGTCTGCTGTTCCTAATACAAGTGTATTAGCGGTTGTACTAATTGTACTTCCACTAAATTGTACATTGCCAATAGAAGCAGTTCCACTAACTTGTAGACCGGGTGTTCTGGTTGTTCCTGTAACATCTAAATCGTATTGGGGGCTTGCGTTGTTGATACCAACGCGGCTGTTATTAACATCTAGATATAGTAAATCTGTCTCAAAAGCTAAGTTTACTCCCTCACGAAGTAGATTTGCTTTTAAGAGCGGACCACTAATGCGACCAATAGCCATCTTCTCTCCTCAATACGGGGATCCTGTCCCTCTAGCCAAACTCTCATCCCCTAAGGGCTCTTTGCTGGTTAACCACAGTGTGTCACTGCATGTAAGGTCATACGTTGCAGCAATAGTATTTATCGAAATGGGGGATTAATTAACCTAGTATAATTGTATACTGTAAGAAGAGATCAGCAGCGTATTCTGCGGTAACTGTGCCGCTGGCTCCTGCTGAACCAATATATTGTGTGCCGTTCCAAGTTTCTAAAATTGACAAATCAGTATTCCATCTAGTATCACCTATTGCAGGTGCAGCCCAGCGTTCGCCGTCAGTACCATAAGGAATTACAACTCCGTTAGTTCCTAATACTTTATGATAGCCTTGTCCTGTAGGATCAATAGTTAATACAGTATTAGTAGTATTAGTAATAGTACCATCACTATTAAAAGTAATATTATCAATAACTATTTTTCCAGTTCCTGCTGGTACTAAGTTTAGATTAGTATCAGTTGTTGTAGTAGTAAGAGTACTTCCGTTAAAATTAACGTCACCAACTTGTAACGCATTTAGCTCTATTCCTGTTGAGTTTACTACTCCAGAAGTAGTGTTGTTTGCACGAAATAGTATAGTATCATTAGTAGGGTGAGCAGTTAAACTAGTTTGACTATCATCTGAGTATACTCCTCCTAGTGGCATATATCCTGTATCTGCTCTGCCTTCAAACAAAGTTGTAGCATTGTTAAATCTAAGTCCGCCTTCAGTAGTAGGGCGAGCTAAACTATCACCTATTGGTAGAGTTAATGCTGTAGTTGATATAATACTTAACTCATTTGTTACATCAAATCCTAAAGTTATTCCTGTGGTTGATATAGTGCCATTTTTAAGTAGTACTAAATTAGCGTCAACTGTTTTACCACTAACTGTGTGAGATAAGTTTAAATTAGTATTAAGTTGGGTTGCTGTTATTACATTTGTATTAACATTAAGTCCTGGCGTTGCAACAGATGCAGAGTTTAATGTAGATGCACGTAACTCATTCCAGTTTTTACTAGACGCACCTAATTCCGATACATCATTAACATCAGGAAGTATATGACTATTTACATCGCTTTGAAAAGTAACTGTGTCATCGTCATCGTCACCTAATACTAAGTCACCACCGAAGGTTATATTTCCGCTTGCATGTACATCACCAGTTGAATTCCAATCTGAAAATATTTCAACTGTTCCTGTTCCACTAGGCTCTAAACTGATAGTTTCATTAGATTGATTAGATCTAATTGTATTCTGTCTAACTGTTAAGTTGTCTGTTAGTAGTCCAGAAAGGAATACACTGTTTGCTCCGCTAAGATTTATATCTCCGCTATTTTGATATATCCTGCTAGTATCAATAGTCCAGTTTTGGGTATTAACATAGTCTGCATTAAAATGTTGTGTGTATAAAGGAGTCGGTAATGTTAGTGAATAACCAGATGCTGCAGATTCTGTATTAATTCCAACTCTTGAATTTACAACGTCAAGATGGAGTAATGCAACAGCACCGCTTGTATTTTTAAAATTTAAGTTTGATCCGTTGCGTTCTAAATTATCTTTTAGAACGCCTCCACCAATTCTACCTAGCGCCATTATTAACTCCTATACTATATTTATAGGAATTACTTATCGAAGTTATGTATAACTGTTACTGGTTTGCCGGTTGGGACTGCTGTTCCAAAAACAATGTAATAGCCTGTAGCATAAGGTGCTCCTGGCCCTGAACTTGGATTTTGTACAAGTGTATAGTTTGTTGTACTAATTTGAAAAACGTTTTCTATTAATACTAAAACATTTTGTGCAGCTGCCGGAACTGGATAATCTGGATCTCCACTTGCTAATGGTCCAAATGTAGTTTCTGAGCCATCACCTGTGCCTACATTTTGTTGAGTAATTCCAACTGGGTTTGGTTCAGCGTATCTTAAATTCTTCCACTCATTATTCTCATAAACTTCAAACTCATTGTTTGTTGTGTTATATCGAATTTGTCCATTAATAGCCGATGACGGGCGTTGGCCTGTTGTTCCTATTGGTACAACAATTGCTTCTGTTCCATCAATAACTGCTTGATTATTAGTAGTGTATCTAATACCAGTGCCAATTGTGCCACGTGTGTTAGTACTTTGTTGTTTAAGGAATCTCATTTTTAGACTTCCAAATAGCTTACAGTTGCAGACAAATTAGATAATCCTGCTCCAATGTCGGGCGAGCCAATAAGCACAATTTTATCACCTTGATCTAAAATAATTTTTTCAGTGTCAAATGTAAATGTTTCTTTTGCTGGTAACGATAAGTCATGTGCTATTCTTGTTACTGCATTAGATAGTGCTGTACCGCTCTTAACTAAATGAATATCAAGTGTTGCAGCAGCACTTGTGCTGTTATTGCAAATTATCATATTTGTAATTGCATACGTTTTTCCAGTTGGTACTGCGCCTGCAGGCGAACCTACACCAGTTGGGTCTAGTATGTCAGTGTTTGTTGTTTTTACTTGTGCGGATATAATTGCCATGTTTTTTCCTAAAATATCATACTATAAAGTATGCTTCTATTCTTACTTATTAGTTCATCCCTAGTACCTTGTGCATTTACGAAAAACATTCCTGTTTGTCCATACGCTTCAGTAGCCATATAAAGTTTGTTTCCATCTGCAGGTGCTGTTGGAGTTGATACTGCTTGTCTTATATGCAGAGTATCATCAACTTGTACTACACCAGTTCCTGGAGAACTAATAATCATGTCTTGGTTACTAGAAGTAGTTTCAATCAGTGAACCTACTATTCTAACCTCTGGTAGTTCAAGTCTATCTTCATAAAGTCTAGTATTAGCAACACCGTCAATAGCGAAATCAATATAACTAGGTACTCCAGAAACATCTACGTCTGCAATAGCAATAGCTGTTTGTGTTCCTACACTACCTTGTCCAATTGTAGATATATTAACAGTACTAAACGCATTAGTAATAGCATCATCAACATATTTTTTATTAGTAAGATCGTCGTCATCTGAAACGTTAGCTTCGTAATCTACTGTACCAGTAACACTAACAGTACCAGTGCCGGCGTTTATTAAATATAAATCACCGCCACCAGTATTGATGTTATTAGTCCTAATACCTATTAACGCATTATTTGCATCTTTAAAAACAAAGCCGCCAGTTTTTGTAGTATCCGTTACAGGATCTGACCATTGAATGTTTTCATTAAATGTGAATAATGCATTAACAAATGTACCACGATCCATTTCTAAACCTGAATCGTCAAGTGTAATACCTGTTCCAGTTTCTCCTGAATTTAGTGTTAAGATATTATCTTTAATCTCTAAATTCTCTGAAGTAACTGTAGTAGTACTACCTTGCACAGTTAAGTCACCCGTAATTATTACTGATCCTACTTGAGGACCAGTATTGAGTGTAATAGTTCCGCTGTTTTGTACAGCGAGACTATAATTTCCTGATGGTACATTTACATACTTAGACATTAGTTATATCCTATTACGATGCTTGAGCGTCTACTACAATACTGCCAGCTGTAGTAGCTGCAGCTGTTGCTACGCCACCTGATGTATAACCAGTAAATCCACTACCGTCAACTCCTGCTAGTGCAAAAGTATTTGTTGCAGTTGCAGCTACAGTGTATGCAGTTTCAATGTTAAGCTCTACCATGCCAACTACTCCGCGAATCGAAACTTTAGTTCCGTTTGCAAGGTTGTGACCGTTAGATGTAATAACAACTGGGTCAGCTGCTGTTGCGCCTGTAATTGCTTTTTCAACTGCTGTTGAAGTACCTGTGGCACTTCTAGCCCACTTAGCACTTGAGTTACCTTCAACTTGCATTGTTCTGTTGCGAAGTTTAGTAACCTGCTTAGTAACACCTGCACTGTCTGCAACGTTAATGCAAAATTCACTTGCAGCTAACGCTCCAGGTGTTTTGTTAACTAGTGTACAAACTTCAGTCTTGGTTCCGTCAGTAACGTTAAACTTGTTAGTTGAACGCTGTGACACAATATGTGACTCTGTTGCCGCTGCTATTTCTGCGCCGGCTGCGAATCTCACTGCTGTTACTTGAATCTTTCCTGTACCGTCTCCGATATGTTTTTTATTAATTGGTCTTCCCATTGTTTTTCTCCTTAATAAGTTGACGTTCTAGGTCTACACGGCGGGTCCGCATAAGTCCTCATCATCGAGGTTCTTCTCTTTGACAATGTATTTATCAAAGTGAAACACAAGTCAAAAAAATAGGCCCCCTAAAGGACCTATTTTAATTAGTCTTACTACAGTGTAATATTAGCTAAAGCTAACGTTTCCTGAAGTAATAGCTACTGCACCAAGATAGTCAGCTGCATTACCAAGTGACGATGCTGTGTTGTTTAACTCCACATAACCGTAACGTGTCATAAAGCTTACTGTTGGCTCAAATGTACCTGGATCCAGTACTACACCTGAGGACATTAGCGGAATGTATGGGCAATAGAATGCTGCCGCATCAGACTCGCTAGAGCCTTTGTAACCAACAACAATGTTAGCGTTGTCTGCAGCATATGTGTTAACATATACTTTCATTGCATTATTCAAAGTACCAACCATCTTAGTGTTAGTTGGAGCTTCAAATGTGCCTTCAGTTGTTCTTGCAAACGCTGAAGTTGTAGCAGACTGTAGAATTGTTAGTGCAAAAGGACTAACAACAGCCCAGTTACCTGCGCCTCTACGTGTACGCTGAGCGATTTGGTTTGATACTCTGTTGATTTGAACAGCTAAAGCAGCATGCTCGTCACCAACAAAAGTAGCAGTACCAGATACCGCTGCTTGGTCATAAGTTTGTCCTGCTGTACCAGCAAGAGTAGTTAGACTCGAAATTACTTCCTGATCAATTTCAGCTGTAATTTCTTGTGCTAAAGCAGCCATAATTTCTGCTTCAACGTCAATGCCATGCATTGATTGTGCATCTTGAGCAGCTTCAAAAGTCCAACGAGCACTCAACTTACGAGTTTTCGCTTCAACTGTCTGCTTTAAGATTTGGATCGAAAGCTTATTACCAGCTGCACCTTCTAGAACGGCTGTGTTAGCAGCTACTCCAGCAGTTGTACCTGAATAAGACTCAGCAATTTTAAACGGGCTAAGTGCTTCTTCACCAGCAGTTGCACCTGATGCACCTGCGTTGAACGTATCCGAATAACGAACACGTAGCGTGTGGATTTGACCCACAGGACCTGTCATAGGCTGAACACCAACTAATTCGTTAGCAATAACGGTTGGCATTACACGTCTGATGACGGGTAGGATAACTCTGTTAAGAGTTGCGACATTACCGGCGGATGTTGTACCTGCAACGGCTGTTTCAGACAAATACCTACGGGTATTTTCTAAAGTGGTAGCCATTACGCCTTTTTTGTTGCCTGTTAGGCCTTCCAAAAGTGCAGTTTTCGTATCCTGCCAGCGGCTTTCTAGTAGTTCTGACATAATTATCTCCTTAATTTAAACCAGCTAAACGTTTGATGTCAACGACGTTGTCGCTTGACGTATCTACGCTTGCTTGCTGTGATGAACTAGTTGTAGTTTGTTTTCTGTTGCCTGTTACTTCAGTGCCTTCTGTTAATTTAGCCTTCTTAGCTGGAGTATTACCGTCGATTACCGCTGGTAGGTATTTGTCAAACTGTGTTCTTAATTTCACGGTCTGAACTGATTCCAGTAAATCTGTCATAATTTCGCGTTGATCTTTTGCCAATGGCCCAAGTAAATCGCTAATTAAGTCTTTTCTTGTTGCTGCTTCAACAATACGCTTTTTATCTGCGTGTGTTGATTCAGCGATTGCTTTCGCCTTCTTTACAAACTGTTTCGCTTCGTCAAGTTGCTTGTTTTTCATGTCCACAACTTTAATTAGTTTAGCAGTCTCTGAATTTTCATTTAGGTAGCTAGTACCATATTCAGAAGCAAAGCTTTCGAAGATTTTACGACCGAAGTCATTTTTTCGTGCTGTGTCAATATCTTCTTTCAATGCGTGGATTTCACCTTTCAGTGATTTACCAACCATTTCAGATACTGCTGTAGCACTTCTTTCGATAAAGTTTTTCTTAACTTTAGCAAAGTGGTTCTTAGCTTCACGTACAAGGCGTACCTTGGTTTCGGCTAAGTCTTTTTTGTCTTCTTGGAATTCGGATATTTCGTTAGCCAAGGCATCTACAATAAACTCTTCTAGTTTGGCATAATTATCAGCCATAACCTTTTTGTCTTCATGTAAATCTTTGATTTCGTTTACTAATTGCTCAGCAACAAAACCTTTGAGTAAGTTTGCATTCTCACGTTGTGCAACAGCATACTTCGCTTTTGCTTCTGCAAGTTGTTTGCGGTCGTCAGCAAACTCTGCAATTTCTTCTTGAAGTCGCTCAGACAGCATGTTATCGATAGCTTCGACCATAGTCTCTTTATCGTGTTCATACTTTGTAGCAAATTCTTCACGTAACTCAGCAGTTGCCTGCATTTTGTTTTCCTGAATCTTGCTATTCCATGCTTCTTCAATCTCAGCCTTGATTTCAGATGATACCACGTCATTTTCAAAAAGTGTTTTTAGTGCATCTATCATACTTTCTTCTCCTAGTTTATTGGAGTTTGCTAATAATATTTATTAGCGATTCCTTTAGATACTTCTGTGCCTTTGGATCGTGTCTTGTTGCCTGTGCCATTTCGTATGCCTTCATTCCGCCACGTGCATTCATTAGGTGCTCGTATATCGGAGTCGGGTAAGCGCCTGGAGCACTTGGTTGTGCTACTACGTCTACCGTAATTATTTCGAAGTCGGAAACTTCGCCGCTTCCGTCTTCTGAAACATTACCCGATCCCCTAGACGAAACACCTAGTTTAACTCCGCTCTCAAGCATTGTTTTAACTAGTTGTCCCATAGGGGTCGGTAATATCTTCATTTTTCCATAACCATTTGCATCTTCCATCCACGTTTCCGTAATCATGTGCGATACCCGGTCAAGGTTAACGTTAAGTCCATCTGGATGATCAACTTCTCCGAGAACGCTATATCCTCCAGTGATTTGATCGTTGAGAGTTTTGACAGCCCTGCCAATTTCATTTACAGGATACACTCGCTGATTAGCATTTCGAATTCCACCTTGGATAATAATACCTTTTAAATAAAGGTCTTTACCTTCAGTGGAAGATTCGACTACCATCTTCGCCTGGTCAAATGTCAAGTTCTCTTGTAGCTGTATCATTCAGTCTTCCTTAACTTACTTGCTGCCGATAAGCGATGACTTGTCAGCTGCTGCTTCTGGCTTGCCTTTTTTCTCTGCACCGTGGCCTGGAGCTGCTTTTAAAGATTTAGAAGCTTTTCCGCCTGGTACATTTACATTGCCGCCGTCTTGGTCCTTAGCGTTCATATCGCCTAGACCAGCATGCTCGCCACCTGACTCTTCAGTACCTTGTACTAAGTTGCCTGCTGTGCCGCCCATGTTATTTGAGCCTGCAACTGAACTTTTAGTGTTTGCTCCGTTGTCGCCCATTTTAGCTGATACTTTTTCTACGTATTCACGCATTTGCTCACCAGCTGATAAAGGTGTAATTGTTGCCTGGAAAGGCTCTTCGCCTGCAGACTCTTCAGTTTCGTCGTCCATACCTAAATCTGGCATGCCCGCATCATCTTCTTCGCCGCCTTCAGCATCGTCGTCAGCTTCTTCGCCGTCGTCTTCGCCTTCGTCACCTGACATCATTTTTTCAAATTCTGCTTTTAGTTCGTCTAGTGCGTCTTCTAGGTCTTCAACACGATCTTCAACATCACCTTCTGGTGCGTCATCGTCGTCGTCATCACTATCGCCGTCTAGATCTTTTTCTAATTCGTCAGTTGCATCGCCGCCTACATCCATTGGATCAGCTTCGACTTCAAACTCGTCTAAGTCAAAGTTTTCTTTAACTTCTTCGTCGTCGTCTTCTTCAACTTCTTCATCGGAAGCTTCATCAACTGCGTCATCTTCATCTTCGTCATCATCTTTAGAAGCTTCTTCAACTTCTTCGTCTGATGCTTCATCAACATCTTTGTCGTCTTCTAAAAGACCTTCATAGATATCTCTGGATTTTTCTACCACAATCTCGTGGAATAATTTTTCTGCTGCTTCCTTGTCTTCATTGACAAGCAATTCTAGCATATGTTCAAATTTATTGCGATCTGCCATTTTTACTCTCCTATTAAATGTATTGTACATACCGATTGGGTATGGGCTGTCATAATATATTTACTCTATTCACAGAAAAGCACGTAGTTATAGGCTCAAAACGAACCATTTCAATATTTTGTCAGATATTAAAGGAATTTTTAAAATCCTTAACATACATATTCTCGATATTTTCTAGTTTCAATAACTCCGGAGGAGTAATAAAACTGTCTCCTACTACTCTTATATATCTCTTTTCTGGATTATTCTGGCAAGTAATTATGGTCTGCTTGAGCCAATTGCCATAATACGTTGCTTTTTCTGTTGGTGCCTTATAGTTTTGTGTGCCTGCGTAAATATTATTTACTAATGTACCTGTTCCTTCGTAATCAAATCCTAAAATATAGATAGTATCATATTTTGTTGTATCAGATGCTAACCATAGTGCTGTAGGGCCGCTACTCCAACCTTTTGATGGTTGAAAGAAGTTAAATCCTGTCATTTCATTGTATGCACGATTAGGATTAGTCCATGTAGGAACACGATGTTGTATTCCTGCCTTGTTAATTTCAAGAACCATTTTTGTATCAACTGCTACAAGATGATCAGGCATAAAATCCCTGTATACAGCATTACATCCGTATATTTCGCCTAATGGTCGTAAACTTTCTAAGCTTATTGGATTTCTACTGGTACCATTGCCAATTACAAATGCAATGTTATGTTGATTAGTTACAGTCTTAACTGTCTCTACAGTAGTTTGTTTTGTTGTGTTAGGGTTTTTGTTTAGATTTTTGCGGACTTTACGCTGTGCTTTAGTTTCACCAGGAATATATTTTTTCATTCATCTCTTTATACAGCTTCTGCGTTAGCTGCAATACCATACATTTGCTTAACGAACTCAAGTTCTTTTTGCTTTTCCTCTGTATGTAGTTCAGATGATTTACGTAACCTGTTAATTTGAAACAGTTTTAAACGAGTCTTACGTGTGTCGCTCTTTTTCATAGGTGAATCGTCATACTCCGGCTCGTAGCGTTTATCGTCTACTGCCTCAACAGACTCTTTATCAAAATAAAATAATTCTCGTAGTATCATACTGTTATTTATACCGTTTGGTCCGTTGCCGGTGCCGCACCTAATTCAGCGCCTGTAACTGTATCCGGTGATGCACCTTCGCCACCGTCTACTGGCATTTCGCCATCGCCTTCAACTTCGTCTTCCATGCCGCCGAGATCGCCACCAATTGTTGATGGACTAATACCAGCATCTCTCATTTCAGTTGATGCTTCACCTGGAATAGGCTCTAAGTTCTCTTCATTTTCTTCTCGCCACATACGTTCATTCTCTGCAACTTCCTCGTCACTCATACCTAAGAAACGTTTAAGTGCAAATCTATTTGACATGTAAGGAATAGCTGCCATTTGTGTGTATGTTGGTACACGAGCATTATCTATTTCAGCTTGTCTATAGCTTGCAAAGTTCTGTGGTGGTTGGAATTTAAGATCAAACATTGCTGTGTCGATATTAATTCCTCTTTCAAGGATATATCGTTTAAACTCTTGATCAAACTCTTCAACAACTAAGTTTTGTAGCCTTTCACAATATGTATTAAATCTTAATTCTTGTATATAGGCTGTTCCGACTCTTCCATCATTGTATTGAGCAGCACTGTCGTCAGCCCCGGTTGGTAGATAGCTGCTAGGGATTCGTAAACCACGTACGAGCTTATTAGTAAAATATCTAAGGTCATCAATTTCTCCAAGGTTAGTACCGCCTGGTAATGTTTCAACTTTTGATCCACGCCCTTCAGCAGTTTGTGGAAAGAAGTAATCTTCGTTGATTGACAAAGGATTGTATGAACTGTCTATGACATTAGTTCCGCCCCCAGTCTGCGATGGAATTCGTCTTTGATGAATTTCCGTCTTAACACGCTCTACAAATTGCATAGCAAGGTGAGATGGCATATTACCCACATCAACATAGAATACTCTTCTTTCTGGAGCACGTTGTACTCTGTAAATAATAATAGCATCTTCTAATAATTCTTTTTGCTTGTATACTTTAAAGATAGTTTCAAGTAAGCTATTACCAAACGGATAGTTGTTGTCTAATCCTTCTGATAAACTTAAATGCACTACATCTTTTGCATCTACTGTCATCTCACCATCGTCAGTAGTAAATCTACTTCCGCTAGCTGATGCATTAGGCTGTCCTACTTGTCCACGGCCGCCAGTTAGTGTGCTTCCTGGATTAGTTCCTGCGTTTCCAATGTTTCCGTTTGTGTTATACGGAGTAGTAGCAATACCGTCTTTAAAATTAAAGTTTACATTCTTAATAACATACTGCTCAGGAGTTTTGCCTTCGCTTTCGTTTACAATAATACGTGTTACGTTTGCTGGATCAACATGAAACCAGCGTTTAGTTTCTGGATCTCTTACAAAAAACTGATCTCCATATTTAAATACGTTACGAAGTATTCTAAAAATCTTTGTTTCAAAGTGTTGTAGTTTATTCCATTGCTGTAAGTACTGTCCAATAATGTTTATTTCACTGTTGGTTGCTTTATTTTTATATTCAACAAGGAAAGGTGTATTGTTAGACTTATTTTTCTGCGAACAAAACTCAGCAAGGATGTCAAGTGCAGCATTAACTTCACTGTCTTGGTCCATAGTGTTATATTGGCTATAACGCTCAACTCTGTTTGGACTGCCAACATATACATCTGGCAAGTAGCTAGAATAATTTGTTTTTGCAGGGCCTGCAAGGTTGCCACTGTTACGAGCAGTGAATGGGCTGTAACTACCGTTTTGATTATCGCCTGTTGGAACAGGTGTAAAGTATTTTTTCCAGCTCATCTTTTATTTTTCTCCGTACTATACTTCATCAGCAAGTTGCTTAGTAAACTTTCGAGTATCCTTTGCATCAGAACTCAGTTCTAACAAAATAGTCTGTATGTTTGTCATCGTAGTATTTAACTGATCTGAGCTTTCTGAGGCCGCCTTGCTGGCAGCTCTGCCAGCACGAGTGTTGGCAAGTTTGTTTGACTTAGCCATTTCATCGTTTAATTTTTTGAATTCATCCTTTAGTTCTACAATAGAATCTTTATAATCGTCAGCTGCATCAGCATCTAATGCAGATTTTAATGTTTTTAAGCTTGATTCTAGTCCAGGAGCAGATCCAAGACTTGCTAATGCTACGCCTACAGCTTTTATTCCGTCTGGGTTAGTCTCGCCTAAGTCTTGCATTCTACTAGCAAAGTGCTTGTGTAAGGTTATTTCTCCCATTCCAGTTGGAAGTGAAGACATTGCGTTACCAAACGATACCATAGCTTCTGCATTTATTTTAACCTTTGCAGAGTTAAGATCCATATCACCAAAATCTTTTACTTGATCAAACGGGGTGTCTGCACCAAAGAAGCCAGCAATAGCTTTACCAAAAGATGCAAACGCTCCATCACCTGGCATCTTACCAGGCATTGCTGACATTGCTGTTCCAAATGCTATCATAGATTCTGCATTTGACTTAACTGCAACACCGTCAATAGCTACTGCTGCAAACTTAACAAGTTGATCTATTGGACTATTTGCCATTAAGGTGTTTATTGCGCCGCCGATAGCTCCTGAAATAGTTTGGTCAATAGTTACTGCACCGCTCATTGCTGTATTAAACGCTATCATAGCGCCAGCGTTAGTAGCAACCTGGGCTGAATTAATTTTAGTGTCACCAAATAGTTTTAATTGCTCTACTGGATTAGTGGCGCCAAAGAATCCAGCAATTGCACTACCAATTGCTGATGTTACACCTTCTGGAGGTTTTGTAGCAGTAGCCATCGCTGTACTAAATGCTATCATCGCAGCTGCATTTAATTCAACTTTCTTAGTATCAATTACTGCTTCGCCAAACTTCTTTAATTGATCTACTGGATCTGTTGCTCCAAAGAATCCTGCAATACCACCGGCAATTGCACCGGCAATATCTGAAAGTCCTGCATTAGACGCACTAGACGCTGCTGACATAGCAGTACTAAATGCTGTTAGTGCTTCTGCATTTGTTTTAACCTTTGCTCCATCAATATTAGCATTAGAGAACTCTTCCATTTTACTTAATGGATCATCTGCTCCAAACAGTTTACCAATACCTCCTGCAATACCTCCTACTAAACTTCCTAGTCCGCTAATTGCTGACCCTGCACCAAATGCAGCCATACCAAGAGCAATTGCTCCCATGCCTTTTCCTGCTGATATTAATTTAGCACCGTCTAATTGTTCAAAAGACTGCATGCCGTCTGCCATAGTAGGCAATGATTTACCGACCATCCAAACAGCGCCTGCAATTGCGCCACCTATTAATACTATTGCTGCACCTAATGCCGCTGCACCTAATACAACTGCTGGATTAGCAAATGCTGAAATACCTCCTGCTAGACCTTTTAGTATGCCGCCAAGGCCTTTACCTATTCCTTTACCGATGCCGCCAATGCTTTTTCCAAGGCCACCACCGCCACCAGCTTTGCCACCGCCGCCCATGCCGCCTCCGCCGCCTCCACCCATAGGAAGAGTTTTACCTGATGTTGCAGGATTGCCTCCAAAGCCTAATGATTTGCCGATACCGCCAAGTGATTTTGACAGGGCATTTTTAACTAACTTGGCTGCAAACAATGCTCCAACTGCAATTACAAGTCCTTTAATTACTGTTCCGCTTGAAAACATTGAGCTGAATATATCGCCAAGCATATCTTTTAAGCCACCAATTGCTTTATCCCAAACAGCTTTTAGTCCGCCTTCTTTAAAGACAGCCATCCATTCGCCGATAGTAGTTTTAATAACTTTTGCAATATCTTGAATACTTTCTTTCATTTCTGGTGAAGCAAACAGATCTCCAAGTTCACCCATTGCTGTGCCGAGCATTTCAAATAATCCACTATCCATAAGTGCTGTTTGAATAGTGCCGCGTAATCCCTTAATAGAGTCTTCGAACGTAGTCATAGACTTTGTTGTTGCGTCTGCTTTCTTTTGATCTTCTTTAGCTTGCTTGAGGTTCATTCCCCCTAATTCTTTCATCTGAACAGCAGCATCTAATGCAGCGGCTACTTCAGGTTGTGACTGTCTTATGCTTTCAATAAATGCTCTTCTAGATTGTGCATCTGCAATTTTATCACCAGTGTCAATCTTAGCAAATTCTTCTAAGGAGCCACCAGCAGTCTTAAACGCATCTAGTAAGACTTGCGGATCAGCACCTTGTCCTATTTGTTTTAAAGCTTCTTGAACTGCTGGACCGCCGTCACCTAATGCCGCTAAAAACTTACCGGTTGCTTCGTGGTTCATGGTGCCATCTATCATGTCTTTCATAGCGTCACCTGCAACGCCGCCGACTTTGTCAAGTAGTCCCATACTGATTTGAAGATTTTTACCACCTTCACTTAAGGTGCCGTCAGCATTTCTAAATGCATTTAGCATTCCCCTTAGTCCTGCTTCAGTAGCCTGCGATGCTAATGAAGCTTCTGCTTCTTTCCGGGTCATGCCTGTTACTCTTGCAAGCATATCAATTTGTTTTAAATAATCAGCTGATCCTGCAGCTAGTTCTTCATCAGTTTTCTTTTCAAGCGTACCTAAGTTTCTCTGCAATTGAATATAGTCTGCCATACCTTCGTTAACTTCAGTAACAGTAAAACCTAAATTCTTTAAAGATGAAAAGTCTCCCGACTTCTTTATATTCTCATTCATCCTTTTAAAACGTTCTTGTCCTTGCCCTACTGTTCCGCCTAGCATCCTTAACGCTTCTGAGTTTCCTACAATAAAGGAACTATACTCATCCATGTTCATTTCCATAGCCGCAGCAGCTTTTCTTACACCTGTTATACTATTTCCTAAGTTACCACCTACACTAGATAGCTGTCTATAAGATTCAACACTATTATCAATTAATCCAGCAAGAGGTGCAAGAGCAGAACCAAGTAACGGAATGTGTTTAGTAAAGTCGCCAACGTTATCGCCACCTTGTAGTAACTCGTTGCCTATTCCTTTAAGTGCGCCTGCAACTTGAGACAATGCTCCTAAAGTTGCACCCATAGCTGCTCTAGAAAATTTATTTAAGCTTGTTGTAGCTTTACCAGTAGATTTGCCAAACTTGTTTAAACCTGTTCTAGTATCATCGAATGTAGTAATGCCGCTTTTAACTGCTTCATTATGTAGCTTCTGTAATTTGGCAGCTTCAGCCTTTGGATCAACGCCAGATTTCTTTGCCCACGCTTCAATCGTGCTGACAAGCCTTAATAGAGTAACTTCACTAGCTACACCATCACCGCCTACATTACTAATTTCTGTTTGTTCTGCCACGTTCTATCATCCAAGTTAACTACGTATATAAATAATTAACATAAGTATTTACATATTGTATTTATACGGAGAAATGTTATGGCAGATTCGAACCAGACTTCAATGGAAGCAAATCCATTAAAAAAATACTTTAGGCAACCTAAAGTATATATTACTTTACCTAGTAAAGGTAAATTCTACACAGATGGTACACTTAACCTGCCAGAGAATGGCGAATTACCAGTGTATGCAATGACAGCAAGAGATGAACTTACTATGAAGACTCCAGATGCTTTGCTTAATGGGCAAGCTACTGTTGAAATGATTAAAAGTTGCATTCCAAGCATTGTTGATCCTTGGCAAATGCCTAGTATTGATCTAGATGCTTCATTAATTGCTATACGTATTGCAACTTACGGTGACGACATGGAGATTACTACTAAAGAGCCTGGCACAGGCGAAGATAAAACTTTTGGAGTAGATTTACGTCAAATGCTTAACAAGCTAGTAACTGTTGAATACGAAAACGTTGTTACTATTAACGATATGCAAGTTACTATTAGACCATTAAGCTATAGAGAATTTACCGATAGTAGTTTAAAAACGTTTGAAGAGCAACGTATCTTTGCGTTAGTTAATGACGAAACAATGCCCGATGAAGAAAAATTAGGCAAGTTTAATCAAAGCTTTAAGAAACTTACAGATCTTACAATTACAGTTCTTGCTAAAAGTATTCATTCAATTCAGATTGGCGATACTACTGTTAGTGATAGAGAACACATTGACGAATTTATTAAAAATACTGACAAAGAGTTTTTTAAGTTTATTACAGATCATCTTGATATTCAAAGAGCTAAGTTTAGTCTTGAACCTATCCAAGTTAAATCTTCCAAAGAAGATATCGAAGCAGGTGCTCCTGCTGAGTGGGAAATTCCAATCACCTTTGATCAATCAAATTTTTTCGCATAAGGATCCTAGCCTGGTCGGTGGCTGAGATCCTAGAAGAAGTTAAGCATATGGAAAACCAACAAAAAGAGATTAGATCAGAAGTTATGAAACTTTGTTGGTATATGCGTGGAGGTATGACTCTTGATGAAGGCTTTGCTACTTGTCATGATGACAGATCATTAATGAGTGACATTGTTAAAGAAAATTTAGAAACAACTAAAACAAGCGGTCTCCCATTCTTCTAACGCATAACTGCGTCTAATTCAGCAATCAACGAATCAATTTCAGTATCTATACTTGCGGAAACTTTCTTACGCCTAGCTGCAACATTAGCTGCTTGAGTAGGCGCTCCAGGTGCTTTAGCTTTAGCTACAGGAGCTTTAGCAGGTGCTGCAGGAGCTTTAGCTGTAAGTTGAGCTATCACTAGTGCTACTACTTCTGGACCTGCTTGTTTAATTTCGCCTGCCAATGTTTTTAAGTCTATAGCTGTTGTTGTTCCTGGGTCACCAGCAGTTGCAGGTTGTCCAGCACCAGCGGGTTTCATTGGCTGACCAGTTGCATCATCTTTACCGTCTTGGTCAGTGTCTGCTTGTGGCGGTGCTGTATCTTTGGCAGCTCCATCCTTAGCAGGATTTCCTAATTCTTGTGCAATAGCTTTAGTTGCCATCTTCTTTGAAGTATTGTTTTGCCACTGGGCACCTAACCAAGTATATTCTTGACCATCACTAGCTTTAGCTACTTTACCTGCGTCTGCACCTGGGGCTTTTGCTTTCATTGGCTCACCGGTTGCATCATCTTTACCATCTTTATCGGTATCTGCTTGAGGTACAACTTTGCCAGTTGCTTTCATTGGCTCACCGGTTGCATCATCTTTACCATCTTTATCGGTATCTGCTTGAGCAGGATCTGCACTAGTTGCCGCACTAGGTGTTAATTCAATTTTGTTTGCTTGTCCAACTGCTGAAATTTGATCATCGTCCATACCTGCGTCTTGCATTATGTTCATGATCGAACCAGTGTCCATTGGCTCTCCAGCTTTTTTCCAAGCTTTTTGTAATTTATTAGCAGTTACTTTGTTGCCTAAGTCTTTACCAACTTGTTTAACTGCGCCTGTAGCGGAAGCAGCTGCATCTTTTGCTTTACCTGCTAAGGCTCCTGCGCCACGCTTTAGTTTTGCACCAAATGTGTTTGGATTGTCTAAACCTAATTCACCTTGCTCAGGATCAGCTTCAGCAAGATACAAATCTAATCTTGCTGTCATTTCTTCAATAGACTCTGTACCTTTAGGGTTTTCGCCACCTTTAAGATCTAATTCGCCTTGCTCAGGTTCAACTTCTTTACCGTCAACTTTCATTTCACCTTTAGCATCATCACCTGATGCTTGCAATGAACCTTGTGCAGTTGCGGCCATAACCTCTGTTGCACCTTTAATCGCTTGTAGTGCAGTGTCGTTAGCTTGTGCTACTGCCGCAGCAACCTCATTTGTAAAAGCTGCATCTTCAACAAACTGCTTATATGCGTCACTGCCTGTATTAAATTCTTTAGCCTGTGCCCATAGCTTATCAAAAATATCTATGCCGCCAGCATGATCACCTGCGGCTGTTGCTTTACTCATTTCAGCAACCATGCCTGTAATTTCTTCAGCCATACTATCTGGAACAATCATATTAACTAATTGTTGTTCGTGAGTCATGCCCCAACTTGATACTGTCTTAGTAAAGTCTAAATTAACTGTAGACACGCCTTCGGCTTTTTCAAACGGAACTGCATCTGCTCTAATGCCTCCAAGCCAATCACCAAGTCCGTTAATAGCCCAACCTGCAATAGCACCATAAGCTGCTGTTTTAACTGAATTACCAATAGCACTTGAAAGGTCTTCACCTTGTAATAGATCTTTTGTTGCCCGTAGTATTAAACCTGCGGCTGCACCTCCTGCTGGACCGCCTGCAAATGCTGCAATAGTAGTTAAGATACCAACAGCTAGTGTAGCTTTGCCGGGATTTTCTTTTGCCCAGTCGCTTATTGTTTGTATACCTTGTACAACTTTACTGTCGCTATTTTTAGCACTAATATCTTTCTTAAGTTCAGCAAACTTAGCGTCCATATTTTTAACAGGACCAGATTTTTTAGCCATTGCGCCAAGTTCTTTAATTTTAGCATCAATCTTTTTAGCAAGGTCAACTGGAAGTTTAGCAGCTGCTGCAACGCCTGCACCAGCTTTACCTAATGCATTTTTATTGTTACCTGTGGCCATTGCATTTTCTTCAGCACCTTTAAAGATAGCTAGAATTTGATCTTTAGTAAGTTCTGCTTCAGAAAGTTTTTGGTACTGCTCTAGTAAAGGCCAAAGTTCTGTTTCCCAACGCCCTATGTGCTTCTGTTGACTTTCTGTTAGGTCTTGCCAACCTTCTTTAAGAATTCTGTGTGATTTGTTTTCGTATAGTGCTACTTCATTAATTTTCATTGTAACATTCCTGCCAATTGTTGTTTTTGCTCAGGATTCATTTGCTTTAGTTGAGCTAATATGTTATCAGGTATTACTGCTTTGCCTTTACCGCCTGCTCCACCTTTAACAGGTGCTCCACCTTTAACAGGTGCTCCTGCTGTGCCCGGTACTCCGCCTTTACCAGCTAGTGCTTCTTTGGCAGCTTGCATTAGTACAGCATCAAGTTGTTTCTTTTGTAAAACACCACTAGGAATAGTAGCAGATGTTTTATGTTTTTTAGATTGTAAAAACGCACTTAGCTCTTCGCCAGTTGCTTGGGCCATTTTTTTGCCCTGAGTACCTAGATATGTATTAAACTCTTTGTGTAAGTTATTTGCTGTATCACCTAAGTCAGCTTTGCCAGCCATGTTGCCAGCTTTGGACTTTGCAGCACCACCAGGTATCTTACTTAATATCTTTGCACCAAGTTTATTACCTAGTTGAGATAAGCCACCAGCAGGTACTTCATCAACTTGCTGTGATCTCGATAATTCATTAATCTTCATATCTATTCCTTTAAGCACTATAGTTACTTATATGTATTTATAACATATTTATTTCAAACTTAGATAAACTATTAATGTATGAGCAAGCTCATACAAGTTTTCGCTAACGCTCAAACTACTTACACTTCGTTATTAATAGTAGTTATTGAATACATTAAAGCATTATCATGTAAATGATAATGTGTTAACTTCATGTAGATTGTTTTTGTCAGACGGAACTATTTCTAGTCCCACCTAATCTTAAAACCTCATGTGAGTCGCACATTCGCCAAGACATTGGAAGTAGGTATTTGTTTATACACAAGTTTGATGGGCTCTGACCTTTCCCAACCTACGTCGACATTATGTTGCTTATAATATACAATGTACATTATATGTAACAATATTCCCCCGCTTCGTTCCTGTTGCTAAGGGGTTTCTACAAACTATATAGTGTTTTTCGACTGCCAACAATTCAATCTATATCAACTAGTGAGCCCAATTTGTTTGGTGGCTTCCACACTCTGGTGTGTCAATCAATATGTACGTGTGCTTCTATACGAGAGCTTTTTCCACAGCGGTATTATAATCTGGCCCGCCAACCTTATGTGTTGGAATGTTTTGCCTGTATGTGATGTTCTAGCA